>Ga0210391_10000202_pt1 | contig 71210 bp, 45 predicted proteins | sample IncBWC12OmetaG_FD_160573 | JGI IMG/M metagenome (GOLD analysis project Ga0210391, IMG submission 160573) | Forest soil microbial communities from Barre Woods Harvard Forest LTER site, Petersham, Massachusetts, United States - Inc-BW-C-12-O ...
CGAAAAATTCTGCCGCCGCGGCACGTAAAAAAACGGCTTCGCTGCCTCCCGCACGCTCTCGTACTTCGAGTCCTTCGCCACGCCGACCACCTCAAGCCACCGTCCTTTCACCTGCACCCGCTCGCCAATCGGATTTTTTCCGCGCCAATACCGCTCCGCCATCGTCTCGTTCAGCACCAGAACCGGCGCCGCGCGTTCATCGTCCGCTCGCCTAAACTCCCGCCCGGACACGAGCGGTATCCCCATCGTCGCGAAATAGTCTTCGCCCACTTCGTTGTACTCGACCGTAGGCTCCTCCTCCGGAGGCGCCACATACCCATCCACGGCAATCGGCGAGGAAGAATAAGTCCCGTAACCGAGCGGCGTCATTCTCGCAAAGGTCGCCGACTCCACGCCCGGCAGCGCCTTCACGCGCTCGATCAGCTCATCCTGAAAACTCCGCGCCCGCTCCGCGTCATATCCCGCCGACACCAAATCCACGGCCGTAAACATCACTCCATGCGTCGAAAATCCCGGACTCGAGGTCCGGATCTTCTCTAGACTCTCGAGCAGCAATCCCGCTCCCACCAGCAATAGAAAACTCAGCGACACCTGCACCACCACCAATCCCGAGCGTACCCAAGCTCGGCCGCGGCTCCCCACCACTCCCGCCGAATCCGCTTTCAATGCCGCCGCAAGATCAATCTTCCCGCTCTGCATCGCTGGCACGAGCCCGACGAGAAGCGTCGCAATCAGGCAAACCCCTGCGCTCACCGCGAGCACGCGCCAATCAATTTCTCCCGGCAGATGCATGGCCACGCCCGCCCGCGCCGGGAATAGCAGCACCAACGCATGCCGGCACCAATGCGCAACAAGCAGCCCTCCCACCGTGCCAAACGCCGATAGAATCACGCCCTCCGTCAAGAGCTGCCTGACCAACCGTCCGCGTCCCGCCCCGATCGCCAGCCGCACCGTCATTTCGTGCCGCCGCGCGAACGATCTCACCAGCAGCAAATTCCCCACATTCGCACAGGCAATCAGCAAAACAAAAAACACCACACCCAGCATGATTTCCAGAGTCGGCAAAAGCGTTCCCGCATTGTTGAACGGCGTTTGCCACAGCGGCCAAAGTTGCGCGCTCCGCCCTCGATTCGTGTCCGGGTAATCGCTCTCGAGCCGTTTCGCCACGGCGGAAATTTCCGCCTGCCCCTGTTCCCGAGTCACGCCAGGCTTCAGCCGCGCGTACGACTCGATCCACCGGGCTCCGCGGTCCTCGAGCTTGTAGCCGCCAGCTTCAAAGATCTCCTCCATCGAAGCTGGCACCCAGAACTGCATGGCCCAACCGACGAAGGTTCCGTAAAATCCTTCGGGCGCCACCCCCACGATCGTATGCACCACTCCATTCAGCCGCTGCGTTTTTCCGATAATCTGCGGATCGCCCTTGAATCGCTCTTGCCACAACTGATAACTGATGACCGTCACGGGATGTGCGTTCCTCCCGGAATCCTCGCCCGGCTCAAATCCGCGCCCGAGCATCGGATGAACCCCAATCGCATCGAAATAATTCGCGGATACGATGCTGCCTATAGTCCGCTCCGCACGGTCGCCGATACTCAGCGTCGTCCCGGTGATCTTGCTCACAAAAAAAGTGTCAAAGAGCTTGCAGTTCCTCTCTAAATCCAAAAAATCCGGCCAGGAGAGCGGAGTACCCCCCGTCTCTCCCCGCGCCGTTCCCCCCAGCGCGAGCAATCGTTCCTGGTGCGCCACCGCGGGGTACGGACGAAACAGAATCCCCTCGACCCAGCTGAACACCGCCGCGTTCGCCCCGATCCCCAAAGTCAGGCACACAATCGCCAGCACGGAAAAGCCGGGGCTCCGTCGCAGCATGCGCAACCCAAATCGCAGGTCTTGCAGCGTGGTTTCAATCATGGGCAATCCTCTCTGCTCGCGATACCGTTCCTTGGTCTGCTCGACGCCGCCAAAGCTGCGAAGCGCTTCGCGGCGCGCTTCTTCCTCGCTCATCCCCGCGCGTCGATTCATTTCCGCGGACATCTCCAGGTGCGCGCGCACTTCCGCGTGCAGCTCCTCTTCGAGGCGGCGCCTCCGGAAAAGTGCCGCCACACGCCGCATCGCGGCTTTGCCAAATTCACCCATAGCCCGTTCCGTCGCCGCCGATGGCGGAATCGCTCTTCCGGCAAGGCGTCCCTTGCAAGATGGCAGCGCTCCTTTAGACGGTCAACAGGAGAAAACGCGAGCCTATCATACTTCCGTTGTGCCTCTAAAGGAGCTTCCCCGGCGCAGGGAAACAGCCGGACTCAGGTCCCGTGGGCCCTACCCTGGCAATCGGCTGGTTGGTACCCGCAAGAAGCTGGGGGGACGAGAGGAGGACGGTTCAGGAAGGAACGCCGCTCTTTCGGAAGGAAGCTTCCCAATTTCTAAATCGGCTGATCTCCGTCAGGTTCATGCGCACAACAGCCGTAATCACCGCGGCATCGTCCAGCAATCCCAGCACCGGGACCGGGTCCGGTATCAGGTCGAACGGCTCGACGAGGTACACCAAAGCTGCAATGCCTCCCAGCACCGTCAGAATCGGCGGCGAGTAGCGCCCGCCAAGCCACGCCCGAATCATGCGCAACAGAATCTGCAGACTCTCCCACGGCGCCAGCAGGAGCTCGTAATTCTGCCTGGCTTTGTTCAGGGCCAGGGACAGAAGCTGCTTCAGCTTGTCCTTCGAGTTCACGAATTCTTGGGCCTTTTCCTGCGCCTCTTGAAGTGTTTTCATGCCGCTCCGTAACGTGGGTGCCGTGCTCCCACAACTGCCTTGGTCAGAATCGTGGTGTGGAGCAAGTATATGTCCCCCGCAGGAGAGCCACAACCTCTGCGTTTTCAAAAAAATTCTTGACCTCGGAAGCAGCGGCGCCAAACCACGCAAAGCCCGGCACCTGTCACTGTCGGGGGTCTACCACTGCTTTTACTGTGGCCGCGAATAGCGCTGAATTCGATCGGGCACAGGAATCTCCCGTTTGCCGCGCGGATCGCGGATCGGCTCCGCTGGCGTCCATTGGAACGGAAGTACACCGGTCCAGGCTGTCCCGGAATATTCCTCATCGGCGTCCACTGCGAAACCCGTACGCACCTTTGCGGACGCCTCCACCAGCGGCACAGCCAGAACCGCTGTTCCTTTCAGTTCCTGCTCGCTTGGCGGACGAACGGTGGCCCACCGTCCCCGTAACACGTACTCGACGAAGTCGCGCATCGCCGCCAGCTTCGCCGGCGGATCCTCGATGGGTTCGGCTTTGCCCATCACCACGACGGAGCGGTAGTTCACGGAATGCCCGGTGGCCGTCGGCGAAAACACAATCCCATCCAGCAGCGTCACGCTAAGACAAAACGGCGCGCCACTTCCAAGCGTTTTCATCAGCCGGCTAGCCGTCGAACCATGCAAAAAAAGCTTGTCGCCTACGCGCACATAATTCGTCGGCACAACAAACGGCGTCCCGTCCACGACAAACCCAACGTGGCAAACAAACGCCTGGTCAAGAATGTTGTAAACAGTCTCCCGGTCGTAGGTCCCGCGGTCCGGCTTCCGCCGCACTTTCGTTCTATCCGTAGGTGTAAATTCGCTCATGCACCGAGGCTAGCTCGAGCAAGCCGAAGCTGCAAGCGCCAATCTGGCCCGCGCAAATCTTGCCAGATTCTGCTTCTGGAGGCGCAGCGTGCCGCGCCCGGCCGCCGGGGACGTGGCCATTCGGGTTTATTTAGCCGGCGGCGCTGGTTTGGCCGCGCCACGCACCACGCGGAACCCGACATATTCCGGCGCAGGTGTACAACTTGATTTTGGATCGGCGGGGCAGTCCGCGCTGCCGCCCATCACTTTGCCCTTACCGTCGCGCGTCAAGACCCACTCGGCGACGTTTCCGCCAAGGTCGTAGATCGGCTCTTCGTCATCTTTGCCTTGGGGGTGAAAACTGCCGACTTCTTTCAGCAAGGGAGCCGTGCCACCAAGCTCCTTGGCTTTTTCGCGCAGCCGTGCGGCGTCCTCAGGATTGGCCGCATAATCGGCCCAGTAATCCAGTGTGTTTTCGCCGTCGCGGTTTTCGTAGAGATCTTTCACTTCGTCATCAAACGGGATTCGCCACGTTTGGCCCGTGCTTTTGCTGAGCCATTCGGCATAGGCTTTGGCATCCTCCAGAGTGACTCCTCCTATCGGATGGTTCTGATGGAAGGTGTCCTCGCTCGTTGCTTTTCGGAAGTCGCCGTATTGGGCGACAGTCACTTCAAATCGTCCAATCTCGAGCTGAGGCCGCTTTACAACTTCCGGGATGAGGATCGCCGCTGAGCCGTTTCCCGAGCCTGGCTTGACCCATGAAACGCCAAATCGGGAACCGCCGTGCAGAATGCTCTTTCGTTTCAGGGAATCGGCAAGCGGAGAATCCTTCTTGAATGCTTCATTTTCGGGCAAAGCCGTCTTGAAGAAATATTTGTCAAACCAGGCCACTTCGTCTTCCACTTTGCGCATCTGATGCGACAGCTTTTGCGGGCCGTGCGGCTCGCCGGGGAACACCACAAATTTCACGGGCACCTTGCCGTAATACTCCAGCGCGCGGAAAAACGACCAGCTTTGCGCCGGAGGAACATTGCGGTCGGCCGAGCCGTGGAAAATCAAAACGGCCGCCTGCACCTTGTCCATCTTGAAAAAAGGCGACTTCTTGATGTAAAGCTGCGGATCTTCCATCGGCGACTTGCCGAAGTAATACGAATCAAACGAATCGCCGAAATCCACGTTGCCCCAGTCGCTGATCCATTCGACGTCGCCCGCGCCCACGCTCGCCGCTTTGTACCGCGCGGGATACGTGGTGATCAAGCTGATGGAAAGAATCGAGCCGTTCGACCAGCCGAGCGTCGCAACTTTGTCTGGATCCGCCATCCCCTTGGAAATTAGATAGTCCACGCCCATGTTGATGTCCGGCGTTTCGAGGTCGTAGTATTTTCCGCAGCAAATCGATTCGACCCACTTGAGTCCGTAGTTGGCGCTGCCATGATAGTTCGGCCGCAGCACGAATGCGCCGCGCTGTGTCATCAGATTGACGGGATACGCCCAGTTATCGTCCCACAGGTCGGAGTCCCATCCAGTGGGCCCGCCATGAATCATGGTGATCACCGGATATTTCTTTCCGGCTTCGTAATTCGTCGGATAGTAGAGAATGCCTTCGACCTCTTCGTCGAGCGAGCCTTTCCAGCGGATGACTTCGGACTTCGCAAACATTCTGCCGTTCGCGAGCCCTTCATTGAGTTTCGTGACCTGTACCGGCGAGACTATCTTGTTCCCGTCGAGCTGCGCGCGGTAGATCTGCGGCAGTTTGCTGGCCGTAGAATATTCATAGACGATCGTTTTTCCGTCTTCGCCCAGCGCGAAACCGCGAATATTCCTCGCGTGTTCGCCCGCAAGCGATTGACGATGCCAGGTCCATCCCGAGGCCGACCTCTCGGCGCTGAAGCGGGCGAGCTCGGAATGGCTGCCCGCCGCGAGATCGGCCACGAACCCGCCGGGCGCGTGCTCCAAGCCAAACCCGAATCCGTTCTCCCAATCCGAAGCAATCTCCGCCGATTTGCCGGACGCCAGATCGTAGAAATAGGCTTTCAAAATCGTGGCGGTCAAAAACTTCGGATCGGTCGAATAAGGAGCCAGCGCGAAAAACCCGGATCCGTCCGCCACCCATTCGAACCCCTCAGGCCGCACGCGCCCATCCGTAAAAATGCGTTTCTCCGTGCCATCGCTCAAATTGTGGAGCACGGCGATCGGCGGAACTTTCTGGTCGAATTCGTAGTGCAAGCTTTTCGCATGGGAGGCGGCGACGTATTTTCCGTCTTTCGACACGCTCCAGCTCTCGATCCAATCGGTGTTGGTCGACAACCGCGTGATTTTCCTGTCTTTCACGCCGATTTTGTAGAGCCGCACCGGCGCTGCATGGTCGGCGTCATCCACGATCTCAGAATCATCCTTCTTTTTCTTCAACTCCTGCTCATAGAGCGCCGGCTCTTCTTCAGCGCTGAAGATAATGGTGTCCTTGTCGAGCCAGTCGATCTGCTGGGGCGCGCGCGCCAGCTCCGTGAGCGCCCACGGCTCGCCGCCATGCGGGTTGATCAGCCAGATCTGCACGGGAGCGGTCTCGGGCTTTGCGCCCGGGCGCGCGCGAGAGCTCACAAACGCAAGGAACTCGCCGTCCGGTGACCACCGCGGGTTTCCATTGCGGTCGCTGCCGCGCGTGAGCTGAATCTCCCTGCTGTCGGTGAGGCTCGACAAAACTAGGTTTGAGACTCGCGCGTCTTTTTCCTTGTCGGCCGTCGACTTCACCCAGACGAGCCACTTCGCGTCCGGCGAAATCCGCAACTGCGCGGCGTATTCCTGAAAAATCTCGTCCTCCGCTTTCCAGGACTCCGTTTTCGCCGCGGGCTGCGCCTCGTCCGCTTTCACAACCGCTGCCGGCGGCAGGAAAGCCACGGCCGCCGAAGCGCCAGCCAGCAAAATTCCCCCCACAAGCCATTTCCGTCGATTCATCTCGTCCTCGCTTCGTAGCAAACCCCAATAGCGCAACTCCGTCACGCTTCGCGGAGAGCGGCACAGCATAGTTCAATTGACGCCGATTGGGAATCGTGTACTCTGGTCCCCACAAACCGCACCGAGGACCACCCATGGGAAAACCAGTGCCGATTTTCACGCGCGCCACGTTTCAGTTTTTTCGAGATTTGGCGCGCAACAATAAAAAGGTGTGGATGGACGCGAACCGCGAACGCTATCAGGAATTTGTAGTGAGACCGTTCCGCCGCCTGCTTGAAGAAGTAAGCCCCGCCGTCCTGCAACTCGATTCACGCTTCGACACCACCGGGCGTACGGGCTCGAATTTCTCGCGCATCAACCGCGACATCCGCTTCGCAAAAGACAAGACGCCGTATCGCGCGCACATGTATTTGAAATTCTCCGCGCCATTTCCGGGCGAGGGCGAAACGGGCCAGCTCTACACGGGAATCTCCGCCGAAACGGTTACGGCGGGCTTTCGCATTTATTGCGGATCGAAACGCAAGGAGTCCGCGCTCGGACTGGTCGCGGATCGGCGCATACTGGCGCGACCGAGATGGATGGGGCAACAGAAGAAGCGTCTCGGCAGGCGCTATGAGAGTTATTGGTATTGCCTCGAGAAAAAAGAGTGGAAGGAGCAGCGCGGCTGGCCGTCCGGGCCTGACGATTGGAAAAAACTGCAAGCCTGGATCGTGCGGCGCAAGCTGAAATCCGCGGATGCCCGGCGCGCCGCATTTCCGCGCGAAATTGCGGGAATATTTCATGATCTTTATCCGTTGCTGCAATTTACTTCCCTGGACGATTGAGAGTCACAACAGATTGGAGAAACGATGAAACGAAGGCGAGCGCATCTTCTAGACGAGAGCAGGCTTCAGAGAAGGGCCCTGGCCATGGCGCTCGTTCTATGCCTATTCTCGGTTTCCTCGGTCGCGCAGGAGGCCGGGGCTATTAAAGATTGGCCGAAAGCAACTCCGAAAGCGCTTGGCATCGATCCGCAAAAGCTCGCCGCGTTTGACGCCGACATTGCCAGCGGGAAATACGGGCTTGTGGACAGCATGCTCGTGCTGCGCTGCGGTACCGCCGTCTACGACAAAACCTACGCGCACGATTACGGCCAGATTTACGGCGAACGCGCCAAAAAAGAAGGACCGCTGAATCACGACCTGCACGGCCCCTACAACTATTTCAGCACGGAATTTCATCCGTTCTATCAGGGCTCCAGCATGCACACGATGCAATCGGTTTCTAAAACCATTACCTCGATCACCATCGGAATAGCGAGGACCCGGAATGAATTCACGGCTAGCCTCGAAGCGCCCATTGTGCCGCTTCTCGGACTCCGCAAAATCGCGAACCTCGACGACCGGAAAAAGCGCATTACGGTGCGCGACCTGCTGACGATGACGGCCGGCCTCGATTGGCACGAAGATTTGCCCTACGATGATCCCAAAAACTCGGCCGACATGATGGAAGCGAGCCACGACTGGGGGCAGTACGTCATCGACCTGCCCATGGCCAGCGATCCCGGGAAAGTGTTCCTGTACAACAGCGGCGCGACCATTCTGCTGGCGCAAATCTTCAAGAAAGTCACCGGCAAGAATATCGACGAGTACGCCGCCGAACATCTCTTCAAGCCGCTGGGTATCCGCTACTACTGGAAACATTCGCCAACCGGCCTGCCGGACACGGAAGGCGGGTTGTACCTCTCTGCGCACGATCTCGCCAAAATCGGCCAGCTCTTCCTGAAAGGCGGCATGTGGGAAGGAAGAGAAGTGGTTTCCGCGGGGTGGATCAAGGATTCCGTCGCGCCGCACGTTGCTGTCTCCGGAGGCGAATGGAAATACGGCTATCAATGGTGGCTGCAGCCGACCGGCGGTTCGCCTGAAGACGTCGCCTGGTTTGCGCGCGGGTTCGGTGGCCAGCAACTGATTGTCTTGCCGGAGTATGACCTTGTTGCGGTTTTCACCGGCTGGGATATTTTGCCCTCCGACGAGAAACATGCGCACGATCAGCTCGGGCGTCTTCTCGACGCAGCAAACAGATTTTACGGTTGTACGGAGTAGCGTTGGCTCCGTGGATCAGGCGGTCACGGCGCCCAAATGCGGAGACCGATGAAGTGCCATGAGGCGACGAAGGCACTGACCACGCAGCAGGCCAGGGCGACGAGCAGGGAGTGAATGCGCGTGGCGGCGTTGATCTCGTTTTTCTTGACGCGCACCGCCAGAAGCAGCCCGATGAGGGAAAGCAGCGGGAATAGCAGGCTCAGTACGAAGAACCCCGCATTCCCCAGAGTGAATTTTCCCGTGTCCCAGCTCAGCTTTGTGAAAGACAGGGCCAGCGCACAGAAGGACATGGTTGCGAGCAACGGAATCGTTCTGACGGCCAGATGCGGAACGTCTTTCATTCCACCAAAAAGTTTCCGCAAAACCCAGACGACCGCGAACAGTACGGACGTCGCCATCACTAGAAGGGCGAGGAGAAGCGTCGCGAGTCGAGCGTACGTCCACAGGATGCTGGTACGCTCACCATAGGAAAAACCCTCCGTCTCCTGGCTGGAGAACACCATTTGGCCGGTGCTGTCTGTGATGAAAACAGTGGTTGCTTCAGGATCTTTTTCACCGCGGAAGAAATTCTTGCCAACGGGGATCAGTACTTCCGGTTTGCCAAAGAGACTGGCGTGTGTGAGCTGTCCATTGATGACACGGACGCGCTGACCGCCAGTCAGACCATCCAGGAATGCAAAAAGCTGCGAGCGTGGCGCCCGGGGAGCGTAGTAGCCGGCAAACTTTTCCAGTTCGGCCGCGGGAAGGGAAACAGCCGGGTGCTGGGTCTTCGGGAAGTCCTTGGAAAGGAAATCGATGGCTAGCGCGTTCAGGTCGAGCAGGGCCTCGAACGACTGCGTGCTGTTGAGCAGAACGACGTAGCCCCAATTTTGTTCCGGCATGTAGCGATATGTGGAAATGAACCCGTCGATGCCGCCGTCATGGCCGTGGGTAACCACTCCGCCGACGACTTCGGTGTAATTCGCGGGGCCGTAGCCGAGGCGCAGCCCATTTTTCGCGGCGAGAGTGGACTCGACCGTCTCCATGCGAATGATGGACTCCGGCTTCACAATCTGCGCATCGCCCGCCTTTCCACGCCTGAGGAAAAATTGCACCAGCTTGGCCAGCTCGCCAGGCGAAGCTTTCAGATCGCCCGCAGGGCGCAAATAGATGTTTGGATATCCTTGAAGGGCGTGCGGCGGATTGCCATCGTAGGGGGTGGCGAGAAGAGGCTTGTTCAGATCGGTGAACGGGAAATCGGCGTTGGCCATGCCGAGCGGACGAAGAATGGTTTCGCGGATATATTGGTCGAAGGGTTTGCCGCTGACTTTCTCGATCAAGTATCCGGCGATGCCGAAGCCCGGATTGGAGTAGGACATGCGCGTGCCCGGAGGCCAGCGGACGTCCTGCGGTTCCTCGAACCGCTTGAATACGTCGAGAAGCGGAAAATTGTAAGGATCCTTGAAGTTGTAGACTTCGGACGCTTCCATGTCGTCGAAACCCGCCGTGTGTTCGAGCAAATTCACGATACGCACGGGATTGGTGGACTCCCAGCGGTTCTTGAAGGGGACTTCGGGCGCGACGTCCTGCAAGCGCGCTTCGAGATTGATTTTTCCTTCTTCCTGCAGTTTCAGAAGCGCGAGCGCCACAAACGATTTGCTGATGGAGCCCACGCGAAATTCCGTATCGCAGCTGATATCGCGGCCCGAGGCAAGATCCGCTTTGCCGAATCCGCCGCACCAGAGCAGCTCGCCGTTCGAGACCAGGGCGACGCCCGCGCCGGGCAGATGAGCCTTGTCGACAACGTCCTTCATCGCCTTTTCCAGACCGGAAAGAGTTTTTGGATGAGGCAATTCTTCCTTTTGCTGCGCACCGGCAATCGGCGGCAGCAGCAGAGTTGCGGCAATGGCGAGATACACGGTTAACCCTAAGCGGGATGGGCGCATGGATGCTCCTGGAAACATATGTTTCAATCTCGTCCCTGCATTGTATAGCGGACGCGGAGGGGCACAAGCGAAATTGGAAAAGAGGCTTGGCGAGCGGCGAAGCGCGCGCCGATTGACGAAGCTACTCGACTCGCATACGATGCCGCGGGCTGTTCAGATCCTTCCGCCGCCATTGTACGAGGAGCGTATCGACGATGAAATTTCGCCATGTGGGATTGCGCTGCGCCGCATTGGTTCTGTTTGGCACGTCGTTCACATTCGCGCAGCAACCGGTGCCCGGCGCGCCACCGGCGCCAAAGCCGGGCGAGAAAGCAGCCGAAGCGCCGAAAGAGGCGGAGAAGAAAACGCCGCCCGAGCCAGAAGACAAAGTGGTGCAGACAAAACATTCGGCGCGCATCGGCGGGCAGGAGATCAAATACACGGCGACGGCAGGGATGCTGGTTATGAAAGACGAAGAAGGGAAGCCGAAGGCGAGCGTCTTCTACGTGGCCTACACGCGCGACGATGTGAGCGATTTGTCGGGGCGGCCGGTGATGTTCACATTCAACGGCGGGCCCGGGTCGGCTTCCGTGTGGCTGCATCTCGGAGCGTTCGGGCCGCGGCGAGTGGCCATGGGAGACGCGAGCGAGCTGCTGCCGCCGCCTTATAAATTGGTGGACAACGAGTCCTCGCTGCTGGACGTCACCGACCTTGTTTTTATCGACCCGGTTTCGACAGGCTACAGCCGTCCCGCGCCCGGTGAATCGCCGATTCAGTTTCATGGCATTCAAGAAGACGTGCAGTCGGTGGGCGATTTCATCCGGCTCTATGCGACGCGCAACAAACGTTGGTCTTCGCCGAAATTCCTTGCCGGTGAAAGTTATGGAACGACGCGGGCGGCGGGCCTTTCCGGATATTTGCAGCAGCGCTATGGAATGTACTTGAACGGAATCATTCTGGTTTCGACGATTTTGAATTTTGCGACCACGGAATTCGATAGCGGGAATGATTTGCCGTACATATTGATTCTGCCGACGTACACGGCGATTGCCTGGTACCACAAGCGCTTGCCCGCGGATTTGCAAACGGATCTGCACAAGGCCGTCGAGGAGTCGGAGAATTTTGCCGAAGGCGAGTATGCCAGCGCACTGATGGCGGGGGACGGGTTGTCGGGCGCCAAGCACGCGGAAGTGGTGCAGAAACTCGCGAGGTTGACGGGACTTTCGACCGACTATATCGAGCGCGCCAACATGCGCGTCGAAATCGAGCGCTTCACGAAAGAGCTAATGCGCAGGGAACGCCGCACCGTGGGGCGCATCGACGGCCGGTTTACAGGCATCGACAAAGACGCGGCCGGCGAAACGCCGGAATACGATCCCAGCATCGCGGCAATCATCGGGCCTTACACGGCGACGCTGAACGATTACGTGCGCGGCGATTTGAAGTTCGACAGCGATTTGCCGTATGAAGTGCTTACCGGGCGCGTCTATCCCTGGAGCTACAAGCCCTACGAAAACCGCTACGCGGATGTGGGCGAAACGCTGCGCAGCGCCATGACGCAGAATCCGTTTCTCCACGTTTTCGTGGCCAAGGGCTACTACGACCTGGCTACGCCGTTTTTCGCCGCCGAATATACGTTTGATCATCTGGGCCTCGATCCTTCTTTGCGGGGCCATTTGACAGGGGCGTACTACGAATCGGGTCACATGGTGTACGCGCATATGCCTTCGCTGGCAAAGCTGAAACAGGACACCGCGCAATTCATCCGCGCCAGTTCAGGATCGGGAACGAATTCAGGTAAATGAAGAACGCGCTCAAATTTGTTGTCTGGCTTTCTGTCGGGGTCGCGGGAGCCGGCGCTTTGGGCGGGATCGCGCTGCACCGCGGAGAGCCGCTCGACGCCACTTGGTTCGTCGTCGCCGCGGTGTGCTGTTACATGGTGGCTTATCGCCTGTACTCCGCATTCCTCGCGGCGCGCCTGCTGGCGCTGGATGACGCACGCGCGACGCCTGCGGAAATTCACGACGATGGGCGCGACTTCGTTCCTACCAACAAGTGGGTGCTCTTCGGCCACCACTTCGCGGCGATTGCCGGGCCGGGCCCGCTAGTCGGGCCAACGCTTGCGGCGCAATTCGGTTATTTACCGGGAACGCTCTGGCTGATCGGCGGGGCTGCCCTTGCTGGGTGCGTGCAGGATTTCATCATTTTGTTTTGCTCCATCCGGCGCGACGGGAAAACGCTCGGGCAAATGGTGCGCGACGAAGTGAGCGCGCGGGGCGGATTCATCGCGCAGATTGCTGTGCTGGCGATCATGGTAATTTTGCTGGCGGTGGTGGCTCTCGTCGTCGTGAACGCGCTGAAATCTTCGCCGTGGGGCACGTTCACGCTGGCGGCGACGATTCCTATCGCATTGCTACTGGGCGTGTATCTGAGATTTATCCGGCCGGGGCGCGTGCTCGAGGCATCTTTGTTCGGCGTCGCGCTCGTTCTTTTCGCGGTGGTCGCAGGGCAATGGGTGGCGGAATCGCCATCCTGGGCGCGGGCATTTACGTTCAGCGGTGTTTCGCTGGCGTTTGTAATCATCGCGTACGGTTTTGCGGCTGCAGTTCTGCCGGTGTGGCTGCTGCTCGCGCCGCGTGATTACCTGAGCGCGTTCATCAAGACGGGGGCGATTTTTTCTCTCGCAGCGGGAATTCTGTTTGTCAGGCCCCACATGATGATGCCGCCGCTGACGCGATTTATCGATGGAACCGGTCCGGTGTTTGCAGGGAAGATTTTTCCGTTTTGCTTTATCACTATTGCTTGCGGCGCGATCAGCGGATTCCATTCGCTGATTTCTTCGGGCACCACCCCCAAGATGATTTTGCGCGAGAGCCATGCTCGGTTGATTGGTTATGGCGCCATGCTGCTGGAGTCGTTTGTTGGCGTGATGGCCATGGTTGCGGCGTGCGCGATGCCGCCGGGCGTCTATTTCGCCATCAATAGTCCGCCGAGCATTGTTGGTGCGACGCCGGAAATCGCGGCGGGTACGATCAGTTCCTGGGGATATCATCTGGATGCGCAAACCATGGCGCAGCTCGCTCATTCGGTTGGCGAGCAGACTTTGTGGAATCGCGCGGGCGGCGCGCCTTCGCTTGCCGTGGGAATGGCACAGATTTTTTCCAGTACGATTGGTGGCGAGCGATTGCTGAGCATCTGGTATCACTTTGCGATCATGTTTGAAGCGTTGTTTATTCTCACCGTTCTGGATGCGGGAACGCGCGTGGGGCGCTTCATGGTGCAGGAGCTGGGCGGGCGCGTCTGGAAACCGCTCGGACGCACGGGGTGGATGCCCGGTATTCTGCTTTCGAGTGCGGTTATCGTGGGAATGTGGGGCTACTTTCTGTATCAGGGCGTCGTCGATCCCCTGGGTGGCATTAATTCGCTTTGGCCGCTGTTTGGGATTTCCAATCAGTTGCTGGCGTCGGTGGCGCTGGTGCTGGCCACGACGATTTTGCTGAAGATGAAGCGGCTCCGGTGGATTTGGGTAACGCTTGTGCCCATGGCCTGGCTGGTGGCGGTGACGATGACGGCGAGCTATCAGAAAATCTTTGATGCGAGTCCGAATCTCGGTTTTCTCTCGAAAGCGGACGCGCTCGCCGCTCAAATTGTCGCCGGGCAGATTCCGGCGGCAAAAATTGCCGAGACGTATCGGCTGATTTTCAATCAGCGGCTGGATGCCGCGGTTACGGGTGTGCTCGCGGTGATGATCCTCGTGCTGCTCCTCGAAGCGCTTCGGCAGTGGTACGCGATTTTGAGCGGGCGGCGCGAGGCGGTGCTGCAGGAAGCGCCGTATGTCAGAACACAGTGGGCCGAAGGATTCCCGGGCACTGTGCACGGAGACGATTGATGCCCTTCGAGCGCGCGGCCAAATTCGCGCAACGGCGGCTTCGCCGCTTCTGGCGCGGCTTGCGGGAGTGGTGTGGCGACTCGGCGTATGAACGCTATCTGCGCGCTCGAGGCAGGCAGGACGCGGGGCGCGGCGCGCTCAGTGCGGAAGAGTTTTACGTCGAGCAGATCAATCGGCGCTATTCACGCCCCAACCGCTGCTGCTGAGGGTTCTTGCTTTTCCTTTCTCGAGGAGTCTAGAATCCGGTTACTCTCCCGGCTCGCCTACTTTCTCTCTGACGGAGGAACTGATGGCTATCGATATGGATAAACTGCACGAATTTCTTGGCCGAGCGCTGGTGGATTTCGGCGCTACGTTTAACGCCGCGCTGGTCCGCATCGGCGACAAGCTCGGTTTGTACAAAGGACTCGCGGCAGGCGGCCCGCAAACGGCCGGGGAACTGGCCAAGCGCACGGGGACTGCCGAGCGTTACGTCCGCGAGTGGCTGAGCGCGCAAGCCGCGGGCGGCTACGTGACGTACGATGCCGCAGCGGGAAAATTTCACCTGACCGAGGAACAGGCGTTCGCGATGGCGGACGACGACAGTCCGGCCTTCATGCCGGGTGCGTTTCAAGTGGCGCTGGCGGCGATCAAAGCGGAGGACGCGCTGACCGAACGGTTTAAGACGGGCGAAGGAATGGGCTGGCATGAACACCATGCCGAACTTTTTGTCGGCACCGAGAGATTTTTCCGGCCGGGATACGCCGCGAATCTGATCACCGCGTGGATTCCATCGCTTGAGGGCGTCGATGCAAAACTGAAGGATGGCGCGCGCGTCGCAGATGTCGGCTGCGGTCTGGGCGCTTCCACAATCCTTATGGCGAAGTCGTATCCCAAGTCCGAATTTTCCGGATTTGATTACCATGACAAATCGATCGAGACCGCCAAACAGCGCGCGCACGATGCCGGGGTAGGCGGCCGCATCAAGTTTGAAGTGGCCAGCGCCAAATCGTTTCCCGGAAAAGACTATGACTTCGTGACGTTTTTCGATTGTCTGCACGACATGGGTGATCCTGCGGGCGCTTCGGCTCATGTGCACAGCCGGCTGAAGAAAGACGGGACGTGGATGATCGTCGAACCGTTTGCGGGCGACAAGCTCGAGGACAATCTCAATCCGATTGGCCGAGCGTTCTATGGCGCATCGACACTCTTATGCACGCCGGCGTCCTTGTCGCAGGAAGTGGGGCTGGCGCTCGGTGCGCAGGCGGGAGAAAAACGTCTGCGCGAAGTCGTCTCGAGCGGCGGCTTCACGCGATTCCGGCGCGCCACGCAGACGCCCTTCAATCTGGTGTTCGAAGCGCGGCCCTGATCGCCGCCGCGCGGCTTGCCGAAGCTTGTCGAGCCAATGGCGCGAGTCAGAAGTCTTCTTCGTCTTCGCCGTTTTGTCTGAGGATCGTTGTTTTGTGCGTGACCCTGACGCTGTGAGCACGAATCCCGGCGATGATCGCGCGCCGCGTTTCCACCGGCAGCATTTCGGGAGCAAAGACACCCGGCTCGTCCCGATGAAAATACTTGATGAAGAGCGCCGCGACGTGAGCGGTGGCGTACGCGACGGGCGTCGTAAAGCGGCCTTGCTGGCGGATTTGATAGAGCGTCGGAAACATCGCGCTGGTGCGAATCAGCAGGCGCTGATCTTCTTTTGGGCCACGTTTCACGCCGCGCACCAGCACCGAGGCGGAAAATCTCGCGTTTTGCAGCACCCCCTGGCGAATGAGCTTGGCAATCGCCCGCGGAGACGACGTCTGCGGAAAGCGTTGCCGGACGATCCCGCGCGACTTTGATAATTTCCCCTGCTTATACCAGCGCCGTAGCCGGTCGAATTCGTTTCCGCCGATCTTCACGTCCATGTTGCGCATGGGGATCGCGTAGGGCAGGGTCGCGACTTCATCCTGCGCCGCGAGAACCACGTTGGCGTATCCGATTGGGTCGGGAAACCGAAATTTCTCCAGTTCAGCGAAGCGCTTTCCCATGCTGAATTTGCCCTGCCGGTACACGAGAGGATGCGAGATGGCTTCGTCGAAGGAAACTTCCGGCGACCATTGTGAAATAGGGTCGTCGCTCTCCGTGCTTTCATAGAGGCGAATCTGCACGGAATGGACCTCGTCCAGCATTTCCGCAGCGCGCTTGACGAGCAGGTTCGTCAGGCCCGGAGCCGCTCCGGCATTGATCAGCGCCGTCCGGTTTTTTTCTTCAAAGCGTTTGGCGTAGGAGAATTGCTCGGCCTTGAAAGGATTGCGAGTGAGGTGGGAGCTCAGGTCCACGTAATGCGCGCGCAGGCGCAACGCGGCTCGCATCACAATCTGGTTAAAGACCGAAGCGGAGGCGTTGACGATGAGCTGGCAGCCGCGTGCCGCGCGCACGATGCCGCGAAGGTTTCTGGCGTTCACCTTGGTCACCGCAATCGTGCTTCGCTTGCCCAGAAAGAGCCGGGCGCGCGCGGTATCACGGTCGCCGCACCAGACAGTATGTCCTTGACGTTCGAGAAGCTCTGCCAGAAGGGAGCCGGTTGCACCGGCGCCGAGAACGAAGATCCGCATGGCGTGGCAAAAACTCTATCACACTCCCCGGGCGGGACTGACGGAAGGCCCTCGGATTGCGTGAATTGCACCCCACTGTTTTGCGGCGTAGACTAAAGAAGACGTGCTACCCCCGTTAGCCAAGGGAGACAAGACCCAGGGCAGGCGGGGCGACGCTTCCACGACCGTTTTTTCTAACCCCGCGGCTGAGGGTTCGGGTGGAAACGCCCGGGCCTCCCGAACCTCGAAAGGAGCGTACCGACGGAAAACTGCATATTTCCGTCGAGCGCTCGCCTCCGGGAAGCCGGATCGGGCGGTTTTTTTGTGGAACCGGAAAGCGGGACTGCACGGTCTCGCGTCCAGCTGGAAAAACCTGCCATGACTCTTCAAGACAAATTCGGACGGCAGATCACCGACCTGCGCATTTCGGTCACCGACCGCTGCAACTTCCGGTGCGTGTACTGTCGTTCGGCCGACCCCGAAAACTACTGCGGCCATGACGAAATTCTCTCCTGGCCGGAACTGGACCGGCTGGCGCGCATCTTTCTGAGCCTCGGCATTCAGAAGATTCGCATCACCGGCGGAGAGCCGCTGGTGCGCGCGGGGGTGGAGGACTACATAGCGCGGCTTCACGCGCTCGGCGTCAGAGATCTTTCCATGACCACCAACGGCCATTTGCTGGCGGAACGCTGCGAACGTCTGCTGGAAGCGGGACTCCGCCGCATCAACATCAGCCTCGATTCGCTCGACTCCGGCAAGTTCGAGCGCATCACGCGAACAAAATCCTTCTCTGCCGTGATGCGCGGCATCGACGTGGCGCAGAAATCGCGGCTGGCTCCCGCGAAAGTCAACGCCGTGCTGGTGCGCGGCCTCAATGATGACGAGGTGGAGTCGTTCGCCGAATTTGCCCGAGAGCGCGGCGTGATCATGCGCTTCATCGAGTTTATGCCGCTGGACGCCGACCGCACCTGGACGCGGAGTCACGTCGTGCCTGCGGCGGAAGTGTACCAGCGCATCCACGCGCGGTGGCCGCTGGTGCAAGTTCCCCACGAGCGCAGCGAGACGGCGAGGAAATACCGCTTCGCCGACGGCGCGCCTGGCGAGATTGGTCTGATCGCGCCCGTCACGCAGCCTTTTTGCGGCCATTGTTCGCGCATCCGCCTGACCGCTGACGGAAAACTGCGCTCTTGCCTCTTCAGCAAGGACGATCACGACCTGCGCGGGCTCCTTCGCGAAGGAGCCGCGGATGAGGACCTGGCGACCTACATTCGTTCCGTGGTTGATGAAAAGGAAGAAGGACACCGCATCAACGCCCCCGATTTCGTGCCTCCCTCGCGTACTATGGTGTTCATCGGCGGGTAGTGGAATGCTTCGACGTTGGCACTTTCCTCCCGAACGCATTGCGCTCGACCATGCAGTGCGTTTGCGCTAGCATCAAATCAAGCAGCGATCAGGCTTGGCACCGAGGAACGACAGAGAACGGACAGACCATGGCGGACGAAGACGACGAAGAGGGACAGGACGACTCGCCCGAACCGGAGCCGCGGCTCTTCACTCTCACCGAGGCGGAACGCGCGCGGCGAGAGCTCGAACCTTTTCTCGTGGAGGCCATGGATTGCCGCAAAAAACTGTCCGGCCTCGAAAACGACCTCTCCGCGGTTTCCGCGCGCATCATGATGATGGGCGGCGTCATCGTCCCCTACGAAAAATTGGCCGCGTTGCGGGTGGAGCACCAGCAGCTTGCCGAATCCCTGAAAACTTCGCTGAACCGGATTCTCGAAACCGGCTGCGTCATCAAGGACCTCGACGTGGGCTTGCTCGATTTTCCCGCTGTGATTGACAACGAAGATGTCTACCTTTGCTGGAAGCTTGGCGAAGACCGCATCCGTTTCTACCACAGGCAGGATGAAGGATTTGCCGGGCGCAAGCCGCTCGATCCACGCGACCTCGGCCCCGGAGACATCGTGCAGTAGTCTCGAGGGCATAGTGGTCTTTTCTGCTTTCCTGCACTCTCTTAGAGGAAAAGCGCCCGCCCGCGGCGCCACGCGTATCGAAAGGATTTTTCTTGTCGTCTCATCCTGAAAACCGTTTGAAGGATTCCGCCAGCCCGTATCTGCGTTCCGCCGCGCATCAACCCATCGATTGGCAAGAATGGGGCGACTCCGTGTTTGCGCGCGCGGAAGCCGAAGATAAACCCATTCTTCTCGATATTGGCGCAGTGTGGTGCCACTGGTGCCACGTCATCGACCGCGAGAGTTACGAGAATTCCGAGATCGCGAAAATCATTAACGAGAATTTTGTGGCTGTAAAGGTGGACCGCGACGAACGCCCGGATGTGGATGCGCGTTATCAATCCGCCGTCAGCGCGATTTCCGGCCAGGGCGGCTGGCCGCTGACGGGCTTTTTGCTGCCCAATGGAAAACCATTTTTCGGCGGCACGTATTTCCCGCCGGAGGATCAAATGGGGCGCCCCGGCTTTCGCCGCCTTCTCCTGGCCGTGGCGGATTCTTACCGGAACAAGAGAGCCGATCTTGTAAGAGCGGCAGACCATCTGGCCGATGCGGTCTCCCAGGCGGAAGTGTTCACGGGAGCGCGCGCGGAGTTCAATCCCGCTGTGGTCGACGCGCAAATCACCTCCGTTACCGAACAATTTGACATCAAGAATGGCGGGTTTGGCCGCGCGCCGAAATTTCCGCATGCCTCGGCTGTCGACCTCGTTCTGGAGCGTTACCGGCAGACAAAGGAAAAGCATCTGCTGGCGATGATCGAGACGACCCTTGAAAAGATGGCTCGCGGCGGAGTTTACGACCAGCTCGCGGGCGGTTTTCACCGCTATTCGGTGGATGAACGCTGGCTCGTGCCGCACTTCGAGAAAATGAGTTACGACAATTCGGAACTGCTGCGCAATTATCTGCACGGCTGGCAAATGACACAGAATCCGCTCCTCCGGGAGACCGCCGAAGGCATGATCGGCTGGGTCAACGAGGTTTTGTCCGATCAGGAAAAAGGGGGCTTCTACGCCAGCCAGGACGCGGACTTTTCGCTCGATGATGACGGCGATTATTTCACCTGGACGCTCGACGAGCTGCGCGCCGCGCTGCTGCCCGACGAAGCGCGCGTCATGGAGCTCTACTACGACGTCGAGCCCCATGGCGAGATGCACCACAATCCCGCGAAAAATGTCTTGTGGATTGCGCGCAGCGCCGCTGACATCGCCCGGCAACTCGGGCTCGACGAGACTTCCGTGCGCCTCCTCATTGCAAAAGGCAGAGGGAAGATGATGGCCGCGCGGTTGCCCCGTCCGACGCCCTTCGTCGATAAAACAATGTATGTTTCCTGGAACGCGATGTTCGTTTCGGCTTATCTGGAAGCGGGAAAAGTGCTTGACGGGTCAACGATTCAGGCCTGCCGCACCTTTGCCTTAAAGACCATGGATCGCATGCTAAGCGAAGTGTGGAGCGAATCCCGCGGTTTCGGTCATCGCCTGGGAGGCCCCGCGCTCGAGGGTTCGCTCGACGATCAGGTTTTCGGCGTGCTGGCTTTGCTGGATGCCTACGAAGTCACGCTCGACTCGCGGTATTTCGCCGCCGCGCAAAAAACCATGGACCTCGCCGTGGCCCGCTACGGCGACGCGGAAGGCGGAGGCTTTTTCGATCGGCCTTCGGATGCCGCGCCCATGGGCGGCCTCGATGTTCCTAGAAAACCATTCCAAGATTCGCCGACCCCGGGAGCCAATTCTGTCGCGGCGATCGCGCTGATTCGCATGCACGCCTCGACCGGCGACCAGCGTTATTACGATTTTGCCCAAAAGACTCTGGAGGCGTTCGCGGGGATCGCGCCGCAATACGGCATGTTTGCCGCGACCTACGGCCTCGCTGCCACGCTTCTCGCGCGGCACCCCTTGCAGGTAGTCATCACCGGGCGCGCGGATGATCCCCAGGCCCAAGCTCTTGAGGCCGCCGCGCACCGCGTCTACCGTTTGGGCAAGTCTGTCCTGCGGCTAATACCCGGCACCTCGCTGGCGAATTTCGCTGGCGCGCTCCAAGAAACGCTGCCGCATCTCCCCGCCGGCAAAGCCATGGCGGTTGTCTGCGCGGGACAAACCTGCCTGCCGCCGACCGGCGATCCCAGAGAGCTGGCTGCGCTCCTAGAGAGCGGCGCCCGAGAAGCAGCGGGCTCATAATCAACTCTCTATAAATTCTCGGGGGGGGCACAGCACACGGTGCCCTACGATCTGCCGCGCAGGTTTCGACACACGTTCCCCATCGGCAAAAGAAAACGGGCACGAGGTTCTGACCCCGTACCCGTTCGGGACTTGAGGCCATGCCTCTTACTTCTTAGGCCGCGATTCTGGCGGCACCAGGCCGTTGATGCGGTAATACACGACCAGCTGGCCGTAGTGTTCGCCAGAGTGCTCGATAAGCCCGTACGCCAGGTCGTAAAGACGAACTTTGCGCGGCCCGCCGTCCGCGACGCTTTCACCCATACCCTTGTCGCCCTTGGCCTTGATCAGGTCCGCGCCGTCATGGACGCACTGTTTCACGAAGGCCACGATCTGAGCCTTGGTTTTCAGCTCATCGCGTTTCGGATCATCGGGAAAATGCGGCTTCTTTCCCTGCGCGGTGTCCGTGAAGTAATACATCGAAGCGGAAGCGTGGATCAGCTGCGCGACAAACGTCCGCGAGTCCGGATTCGGTTTGTAGTCGTACTTGTCTTCCGGCAAATCCTCGGCAATGGCAATCAGCTTTCTGCCGATATCATTCCAGGATTCGAGCACCGCTTCGGACGGACTTCGTGCGGGTTTGGGCGGTTCCGCTTTCTTGGCTTCCTGGGCTAACGCCGGCATAGCCGCGAACACCAGCGCAACCAGCAGGGTTCCCCCGTTAGGAAAACTCTTCATCGTCTCTCTCCTCATCTTTGGCTGTTTCTGGATCTGTTTCCGGGCCCGTTTCTGGACCTGCTGTCGAGGCTGTTTTGGGCCAGTCCCGGCAGGCACACACTCTCTGACGGACCTCGCGGCCAAGTGTTTCTCTGCTTCGGCTCGGGATACCTGACCTTTTGGCCGGGTTCATCTTACGCAGGAGGTTCCTCTGCGTCATCGGAAATCGGCTGGGGCAGGCATGGTAAGCTTGTAGTTCGTCTTCTGGGGGACATTCCCATTGAATTGGACCTGGCTTTTGCTGCGCACCGTGATTGGCCTCGGCATTGTGGGGCTGCTGTTTTTCTCGCAGCGGTTCTGGTACCGCGCGATTTGGCGTGTGACCTCGAATTGGGGAAGCCAGGTGTTGCGCGTTGCCGCTCGCTTGATCTATGCCACTCTGTTGCTGCTCATTATTGGCGCGATTGCGGACGGCTTCCGCATGGGGCGCGGCGGTCACATCCTTTCGGGGGTCAACCTGATCACCATTTTTGCGGGGCTATGGTTTTTTAGCGCGCTGTTTGCCTATCTCGCGGTGAAGGTTGTCGGCGGCATCGATAAAGTCTGGGCCTGGCTGCGCGCTGCATATCACCTCAGAACCCATCCATCCGCTCGAGAGGCTGCTTCTTCTTCTCGAGCAGGGGCGCCCTACTCCAGCGCGCCAACCACCGCGGAACTGGTTTCCAATCCCTCGCGCCGTTATTTTTTCAAGACCGCCACCGCGCTAGCTGGAGCTGGCCCGTTTCTTACCGCGGTTTACGGTTTCGCCGCCGAGCGCCTGGACTACCAAGTCCGCCACGTGGATATCCCCATGCCCAATCTGCCGGCGGGTCTGGAAGGCATGAAAATTGTGCAGATCAGCGACATCCATCTGAGCAGTTACATGCCGCGCCTGGAGGTGCGCCGCGCCGTTCGCATGGCGAACGACCTCGGAGCGGACCTCGCTCTGGTGACGGGGGACTTCATTACCGGCGCTGGCGACCCGATCGCCGATTGCATCGACGAAGTGCGCGGCCTTCGCGCCCCGCTGGGAGTTTGGGGCTGCAACGGCAATCACGAGATCTATGCGCGCGCGGAAGATACGGCGCAACGCCTGTTTGCGCAGGCCGGGATGAAGCTCCTGCGCAGCGAAAACGCCCAACTCACATTCAACGGCTCCTCGTTTAATCTGATCGGGGTTGATTATCAACGCGAGCGCACAAACGGCGGGCGGCGGGTGCAATTGCTTCAGCAGCTCGAACCGCTGGTGCGCCGGGACATGCCCAACCTTCTCATGTCGCATAATCCCAATGCGTTCAACCGCGCCGCGGAGTTGGGCATCGAGCTGACGCTGGCCGGGCACACGCACGGCGGACAAATTCAGGTCGAGATTCTCGACCACCGCCTGAGCCCCGCTCGCTTTATTACGGACTACGTCGCCGGGCTGTATCACCGCCCGATGTTCGCACCCGCACCCAACGAGCGGGCCTACCCCGCAAACTCGGCGTTCGAGACAAGTCACGGTTCGCTGTTTCCCGGCCGCCCGTCGGCGTTGGCTTCCATTTACGTGAATCGCGGCCTCGGAACGGTGGGCGCCCCGGTGCGCCTTGGAGTACCCCCTGAAATCGCGCTTTTGACCCTCCGCCGAGCCTGACCGTTCCGATTCCCGAGGACTCCGCGCCCTTCGTTTATTTTCAAGAATTCACGGAATAAAACTCTACCAACTTCGGTATCCCGAGCGGTAGTTATCTACGGGAAATAGGAACGCCCTGGCAGTACTCCCCAACCCCGATCGACTAAGTTCCTTGTTCTCAACTACTGATTCAAATTTTCAACAGTAAACTGTAGTGGAATTCCAGTTGCAGTAAATCATAACTTACCCAGCCAATCAAAAGTGAATCCCATCGCGGTCAAACGCGATGTGTTTCTTTGCTTAAATCTCGATTTGGAGGGTAAAGCCATGGGGTACGTGTTTAAGTCGTGGAAATATTTCCTAGTACTTGCACTTGGGCTCTCTTTGCTTCCTGCTGTAACAAGAGCGCAACATTACACGCAAACGAATCTGGTTTCCGACCAGCCCGGAGTCGCTGCCGTTACCGACCCCAATCTAGTGAATCCCTGGGGGCTGTCGCGCAGCGCCACAAGTCCCTGGTGGGTCGCCAACAATAACTCAGGCACTTCCACGCTCTACACCGGCGCGGGCGCCATCATCCCCATCAACGGCAATGGAATCGTTACCATTCCCCCTCCGAAAGGTTCGCCCGCAGGCACTGTGTCTGCACCAACCGGTACTGTTTTTAACGGCGTCGCAACCGATTTCCTGGTCGGTCCAAGCGCGTCAGCTGCTTTCATCTTCGTCACCGAAGACGGAACCATTTCCGGATGGGCTGGCGGACCGGCGGCCATCCTGGTGGTGGACAATTCCGATGGAGGTTCGCCGCGAGGCGCGGTTTATAAGGGCGCTACAACAGCTCTTCTGAACGGAAAAGTCTTCCTGTATGTAACGAATTTCCGCTCGGGAAGAGTGGAAGTCTATGACAGCACCTTCAAGCGCGTACCGATCTCCGAAGAATTGTTCGATGACGACAGGATTCCGCGCGACTTCGCGCCGTATAACGTGCAGAACATCGGCGGAACGCTCTTCGTCACTTATGCCAAGCAGGACGCCGCCAAACACGACAGCGTGGCAGGCAACGGCCTTGGGTTTGTTGAAATGTACCAACCCGACGGAAGGCACATCGGCCATCTCCAGACGGGGCCGTGGCTGAACGCCCCCTGGGGTGTCGTTTGGACGCCTCGCGATTTCGGCACCTTCAGCAACTCCATACTTGTGGGCAACTTCGGCAGCGGCAAGATCGCTGCCTACAATGGGTTCACTCACGAATTCATCGGCTTTGTGGAGAATCCGGACAATTCGATTCTAACCATCGATGGACTCTGGTCGCTCACCTTTGGCAATGGAGCGAGCGCTGGTCCATCCACGACGATGTATTTCTCCGCCGGACCGGACGGAGAAACGCACGGCCTGTTTGGCACGCTGACTGCCGTCGCCGCAGACCAGACCGGGGCAGTCGAGTAAACTTACGGCGTTTTATTTGCTGGAGAATTGTGCAGCCGGCGGCAGCGATTCCTCATCCCTGCCGCCGGTTCTTTTTCCCGGGGCCTGACGCGCGCTCGAAAACCATCTCCCCCGGTCTTTCCTGCTGGACGAAAAAGCTTTGCTGAGTCAAACTTTTCCGGCAACCATTCCCTTGAGGTTCCTCATGGATGAAGAGCCGGAAATCAACCGCGTCGTCAATGACTTGAGCGAACTTCCGGAGGACGAAGGCGCGGAGCCTGTCAGCGCGGTTCAACTGGACGGCTGGCTCAAGACGCTGATCGCCCGTGGCGGAAGCGATTTGCTGCTCGTCGCAGGCGCTCCCGCCTGCATTCGGGCAAAAGGCGTCGTACAGAAAATCGATGCGCGGCCTCTTGATGGCCCCGAAATTGAAGCGGCCGTGCTCCCGGCCCTCACCTCACATGCCCTGGCACGCTACCGCCAGTCGCAAATTTCCGATTCCTCCTACCGCATCGCCGGGCTTGGCCGCTTCCGCATCAATCTGCATCGCGAACGCGGCCGGGCGGCCGCCGCGATTCGCGCCTTGCCACAAAAGGTTCCCGCGCTTCGCGAGCTGAATCTTCCGCCGAGCGTTGAAACTCTCGCACACCTCCCGCGGGGACTTGTGTTGATTGGCGGCCCTGCCGGTTCGGGGAAATCCACGACGCTGGCCGCGCTGATCGACGACATCAACCGCCGCGAAGCGCGCCACATCGTGACCATCGAAGACCCCATCGAGTACGAGCACACCCACATTCGCAGCGTGATCGAGCAAGTCGAGATCGGCACGGACGCGCCAGATTTTCCCACCGCTCTCCGCGCCGCCCTGCGGCAGGCACCGGATGTTCTTGTCGTAGGCGAGATGCGCGACCCGGAAACGATGCGCATTGCCGTCGCCGCTGCCGAAACCGGCCATCTTGTGCTCTCGACGCTGCACACCATCGACGTCGCCACGACCATCTCCCGCATCTCCGATTCCTTTTCCGACGAGCGGCAGAACACCATCCGCCAGGAACTGGCCATGGCTCTCACCGCCGTCCTGACGCAAATCCTCCTGCCCAGCAAAACCGGCGAACGTTTTCCCGCTGCCGAGCTGTTGATGATCGGCTACGGCGCGCGCCAACACATTCGCCGCAACGCCCTCCAGCATCTCCATCAGGAAATCACCATGACCAAAAAGAAAGGCTCTTTCGCGCTCGAAGAATCTCTCGTCCAGCTGATCAGCAAAGGGCACATCGACCGCGAAGACGCCCTCCTCTGCGCCATTCATCCCGACGACCTGGACATTCTCCTGAAAACCGGCAGCCGCGGTTAAGGATTCACCTGCAACAAACGTTTCCAAACGCCGCTCAGTTCAGGCAGAATACGTGCGCAAAACGAGGGGGTCTCATGAACCGCAGAGGTCTGGTCGCAATAATTGTCTTCCTTGGCATTTCCCTGGCGCCGGTCGGCACGCACGTTGCCGCCGACGAGCAGCCGCTCGCCGGCTTTTCCGCCGAATCATCGCGCGCCGAACGCCAGTGGGAAGAAAAGATGAGAGCCATTCCGGATCCGGACAGAGTGCGCGCCTATATGAAACAGCTTTCCGCGCGCCCGCACCACGTCGGCTCGAAATATGACAAGGAAAACGCCGACTGGCTGCTCGCAAAATTCAAGGAATTCGGTCTCGACGCTCATATCGAAACTTTCGATGTGCTCATGCCCACGCCGAAGGCGCGTGCCGTCGAACTCGTGGACGATTCAGGTGCGGTCAAATTTGCCGCCAAGCTCGAAGAGCCAGTCGTAAAGGAAGATCCCACTTCGGACCAGACGGCCGAGCAGCTTCCTACCTACAACTCCTATTCGATTGACGGCGACAAGACGGCTCCGCTGGTGTACGTCAATTTTGGCGTGCCCGCCGACTACGAGCAACTCGAGCGCATGGGCATCTCCGTAAAAGGCGCCATCGTTATCGCCCGTTATTACGGCTCCTGGCGCGGCATCAAGCCGAAGGTCGCCGCCGAACACGGCGCCATTGGATGCCTCATTTTTTCCGATCCTCATGAGGATGGATACACGCAGGGCGATGTTTTCCCCGCCGGGCCCTACCGTCCGAGGGATGGCGTGCAGCGCGGCAGCGTCGCCGATATGCCGCTCTACGCCGGCGATCCTCTGACCCCTGGTGTGGGCGCGACGAAAAACGCAAAGCGCCTCGCCATAAAAGACGCTCAGACGATCACCAAGATTCCCGTCCTCCCGATTTCTTACGGCGACGCGGAGCCGCTTCTCGCCTCGCTGAAAGGCCCCATTGCTCCGCAGGCGTGGCGCGGCGGCCTCGGTATCGGCTATCACATCGGCCCCGGCCCCGGAAGAGTGCATCTCAAGGTGATTTCGAACTGGGACATGGCGCCCGTCAACGACGTCATTGCAAAAATTCCCGGCTCGGTCTATCCCGACGAGTGGGTGATCCGCGGCAACCATCACGACGGCTGGGTAAACGGCGCCGAAGACCCGATTTCTGGCCAGTCCGCGATGCTTGAGGAAGCCCGCGCGCTCGGCCAACTCGTGCAGCAAGGGTGGAAGCCCAAGCGCACCCTCATCTTTTGCGCCTGGGATGGCGAGGAAGAAGGCTTGCTCGGCTCGACGGAATGGGTCGAGACGCACGCCGAGGAGCTGGACAAGCACGCCGTGGCCTACATCAATTCCGACGGCAATGGCCGCGGTTATCTGGGTCTCGGCGGTTCCCACACGCTCGAAAAGTTCGTGAACGATATCGCTCGGGACGTTCAGGATCCCGAGACGAAACTCTCTGCATGGAAACGCGAGCAATTGCGCGCCATCGAAGAAGCGCCCGGCGATAAAAAACAGGAAATCCGGCAGCGCGCGGATATGCATTTGGGCGCACTCGGTTCAGGCTCGGACTTCACGCCGTTCCTGCAGCATGTCGGGGTTGCTTCGCTCAATATCGGTTATGGCGGCGAAGATGGCGGCGGAATCTACCACTCGATTTACGACGACTTCTACTGGTACACCCATTTCGCGGATACCAACTTTGTCTATGGCCGCGCGCTCGCGCAAACCGGCGCCAGCATGATGATGCGCCTCGGCGATGCGGATCTCCTTCCTTTCGAATTCGGCGACTTCGCGGAAACGATGCAGACCTACGTCAAGGAGCTGAAAGAGCTCTCCAAGAAAATGCAGGATGAAATTCGCGAGCGCAACCGCGAAATTGACGAAGGTGTTTTCGCCGCGATTGCCGATCCAAAGAAAACGGAGGTTCCGCCCAAAAAGGAGGAAGTTCCTCCCTACCAGAACTTCGCGCCTCTCGAGAACGCTGCCGATGCGGTCTCGCACAGCGCCGCGGAATATCGCAAGGCTCTGGAGCACGCCAACGCCAACGGCGGTGCAGCGCTGGCGGCGGCTTCCATCGCCGAGGTGAACCGCCTGCTGATAGAAAGCGAACGCAAATTCATCACGCCCGAAGGCCTGCCGAGCCGCCCGTGGTATCGTCACCAACTTTACGCGCCGGGTTTTTACACCGGCTACGCGGCAAAGACCATGCCTTATGTGCGCGAGTCCATCGAACAGAAACAATGGAAACAAGCCGATGAAGGCGTTGTGGTCGTCGCGAAGTGCCTAGAGGACGAAGCCAAGTTGATCGCCGACGCTGCCGCGAAACTCGCCGCCGCACATTAATTCATCTCATCCGAGGGGCGCAGCATGCTACGCCCCCGGAATGCGGCGGCGGATATTCCGGTCAGTCTCGCCTGCTGGCTCCCGGAGGAGCGGCTCATGCCGTCCTACAATCTGGCTATCATCGGCATGGGCAACGTAGCCCGCGCGCTTCTCCGCCTTCTCATCTCCAAAGAGACGGACCTGAGGAGGCGTTACGACATTCGCTGGCGACTCACCGGGGTAGCCACGCGCCGCACCGGCTGGATCGCCGACCCGGATGGCCTTAATCCATTGGCGGCGCTCCACGGCCATTCCCTGATCCAACACGGCAACACGTCGCAGCCGCGCAATCTCCGCGAGTGGCTCGAAAAAACGCGCGCCGATGTTCTCTTCGAGGCCACCTCGCTCAATGTCAAAACCGGCCAGCCCGCCACCGAACATCTGAGGATGGCTCTCGAACTCGGGGCGCATGCCATCACCGCCAACAAAGGCCCCATCGTTCACGCCTACCACGAGCTCACGACGCTCGCAAAAGAGAAGAACCGCCAATTCCTCTACGAGTCCACGGTCATGGACGGGGTGCCGGTTTTCTCCATGTTTCCGTACGGCCTGCCCGCGGCGGATATTCGCGGTTTTTCCGGAGTTTTGAATTCCACAACAAACGTCGTGCTCACGGAAATCGAAAAAGGCCGCTCGATGGAAGAAGCCGTCAAGCGCGCGCAAGCCATGGGTATCGCGGAAACGGACCCTACGGCAGACCTGGACGGATGGGACGCAGCCGTGAAAGTGGTTGCGCTGGCGATTGTCTTGATGGGCGCGAGCGTGCGCCTCGATCAGGTGCAGCGCACCGGCATTCGCGAACTGAGCGAGGAAAAAATCCGCTCCGTGCGAGCCGCGGGGATGCGTTACAAACTGGTCTGCCGCGCTGAGCGCCGCGGCGATGGCGTGGAGTGCAGCGTGCGCCCGGAGATGTTGCTGGCCTCCGATCCGCTCGCCAATCTCGAAGGGAGCAGCTCGGCGATCCGCTTCGACCTCGACGTTTTCGGCTTATCGCTCGTCGAGCACAACCCCGGAGTCGAGGCCACCGGCTACGGCTTGCTTGCCGATTTCCTGCGCGCTGTGCGCCAGTGAGCCGCTAGCCGGCGCGAGCGCCGTTGGGAACCGGACGCTCCGGCAAGGCGAGCGCCGGAGCAACGCCATCGGCGTAGCCGATATCGAAAAGCATTCCTTCGGAAATTTCTCCGGCCATCTTGCGCGGCTCGAGATTCAACACAAAAAGGGCTTGGCGGGTTTCCAGTTCGCGCGGATTATCGCGCTCCTTCCTGATCCCGGCGAGAATCGTCCGCGTGTGATCGCCGAAATTCACCGTGAGCTTCATCAACTTTTCTGAACGCGCCACTTCCTCCACGCGTTCGATTGTGCCGACGCGGATGTCAAGCGCTTCGAGCGCCTCGATGGTCACCAGCGGTTTGACGGGCGCAGGCGTAAATTCATTCACAGCTCACCGCCGGTACTCTGCCGCGTACGCCGGAAGCGGAATTCCGAGATCGCAACGTTCATCGCGGACGGGCGCACCCGCCACGGTGCGCAGTGGAATGACGCCAGCCCAGACGGGAAGCGCATAGTCGGCGAGATCGTCCTCGGGCGGGCCGACCCGCACTTTTGCGGAGGCCTCGGTGAGCGGCAAACGCAGAATGCTCGTAGCCTTGAGCTCTTTTTCATTGGGCTGGCGCGCGTCGTCCCAGCGCTTCGGCAAGATCTTTTCCGTGAAGGCCCGCAGAGCTTCCAGTTTTTCCTGCGGGGCATCGACGAGCGCGGCTTTGCCGAGCGCCACGACGCTGCGATAATTCATCGAGTGATTGAACACCGAGCGGGCAAGCACAATGCCGTCGGTGAGCGTAACCGTCAAGCAAATATTCGCGCCTTCGCTGACCCCGCGCAGCATCCGGCTCGCGGCGGACCCGTGAAAATAAACAGCGTCGCCGATACGCGCGTAGAGCGTGGGAATGACAAACGGCTGGCCGTTTGCGGCAAATCCCACGTGGCACACAAGCCCTTCATCGAGAATCCTGTAAATCGTTTCGCGGTCATAGACGCCGCGCTGCGGCTCGCGCACGACACGCGTGCGCTCGTTCGGCGTGAAGGATTCGGACACTGTGCACCTCTTGGAGAAACGTGGCGCGGAGCCGGCCGGTTCGTGGCCGCTCATTTGATTTGTAGCCGGCGCCAAAGCGGCATGAGTGAGGAACAACCTTTTGAATGCTAACACGTCTCTCCCCGGCTTCATCCCCGGCCCGCCCTGTGAGAAACTAGCTGCCGGAGAAAAACCATGAGTACACCGGTGATGCACGGAGCAGAAGAGAAGCCGCTGGATGTCGCCTGGGTGCGTAAACAATTCCCGTCGCTGCAATTCGAGCGGAACGGCCACCCCGCCGCGTTTCTGGATGGCCCGGCGGGCACGCAAGTTCCCAGGCAGGTCATGGACGCGGTCCAGAATTATTATCTCAGGTCGAATGCCAACACCTGCGGAGCGTTCGCCACCAGCCGCAGCAACGATGCCATCATTGCCTCGGCACGCTCGGCCATGGCCGATTTTTTAAATTGCGACAAGGACGAAGTGATCTTCGGCCAGAACATGACGACCATCACCTTTGCGCTTGCGCGGGCGATTGGACGGACGCTCGAGCCGGGCGACGAGATTGTCGTGACCACTCTGGACCACGACGCAAACGTAGCGCCGTGGCGCGCGCTCGAGGACCTGGGCTTGGTGATTCGCCAGGTGGATATTCACGAATCGGACTGCACCCTCGACCTCGAGGATTTGAGACGCAAGATAAACCGCAACACGAAACTCGTGGCCGTCGGATACGCCTCGAACGCCGTCGGCACGATCAATCCCGTCGCCGAAATCACCAAACTGGCCCACGCCCGGGGCGCCCTGATGTTCATTGATGCGGTGCACTACGCGCCGCACGGCCCGATTGACGTTCGAGCCCTCGATTGCGATTTCCTCGTTTGTTCGCCGTACAAATTTTTCGGCCCGCATATGGGAACGCTCTACGGAAAGCGCGAGCATCTGCTGCGCTTCAGGCCCTACAAAGTTCGCCCCGCGCCCGATACGCTTCCCGACCGCTGGGAAACCGGCACGCAGGTGCAGGAGCTGATCGCCGGAATCGGCGCGGCGGTGGATTACCTCGCCGAGCTCGGCCGGCGCTGCCATCCTCAAGCGAGCGATCGCCGCAGCGCGCTGCTCGCCGCCTATCGGGCCATGCGCGAACATGAAATGACACTGTTCTTACGCTTGGCGGAAGGGTTGCTTGCGATTCCCGATTTGCAGTTTTTCGGCATCAGCGACCTGAAGCGGTTGCACGAACGTTGCTCGACGGTTTCGGTGCGCCTCGCGAATCACACGCCTCTGGAAGTGGCGGCGTTCCTCGGCGAGCGCGGCATCTTCACTTGGGACGGCAACTACTATGCGCTAAATCTGACCGAGCGCCTCGGCGTCGAATCCAGAGGCGGCCTCCTGCGCATTGGTCTGGTCCATTACAACACGGCCGAAGAAGTCGACCGCCTGCTCGCCGGGCTGAGAGAGATTCGAGCAAGCTAAGCATCGCCCAAACACCATGAGCAAACGACCAAAGCCAATCGTACTCACCGTTCTGGACGGCTGGGGCTACCGCGCCGAATCCAAAGGCAACGCCATCGCGCTCGCCCGCAAACCCGCCTATGACGCTCTTTTGCAAAAATATCCGAACACGCTCATTCACACCTCAGGCCCCTACGTCGGCCTGCCCGAGGGCCAGATGGGCAACAGCGAAGTCGGGCACATGAATATCGGCGCCGGACGAATCGTGCACATGGACATCACGCGCATCGATCTCCTCATCGCCAGGAAACAACTTCAGAACGTTCCGCTCTTCCAACAAGCCATGGAGCGCGGCCGGCAGCGCCAGCTGCACTTTATCGGTCTGCTGAGCGACGGCGGCGTGCACTCTCACATCCAGCATCTCTTCGCTCTGCTCGAAATGGCCAAGCAACAAAAGGTCGAGCGCGTCTTCGTCCACTGCTTCCTGGACGGCCGCGACACGCCTCCCAACAGCGGCCGCGACTATGTCCGCCGGCTCCAGCAAAAAATCCGCGAACTCGGGGTCGGGGGAATCGCCACCCTCACCGGCCGCTACTACGCGATGGACCGCGACAACCGCTGGGAGCGCGTCGAGCTCGCCTACGGCGCGCTGGTTCACGGCCAAGCGGAAGCCCGCTCGAACGATCCCATCGCCGCCCTCGAGAAAAGCTACCAGCAGGGAGTCACCGACGAGTTCATAAAGCCCATCGTCATCACAAAAGGAGACGGAGCCTCGGCCGCGCCGGTCGGAACGATCCACGATGACGACGCTGTGATCTTCTTCAACTTCCGCGCCGACCGCGCCCGCCAGATGACGCGCGCCTTGGCCGAACCCGGCTTCGACAAAATCGCCGACGCCAATCGCCCCAAAAATCTTTTCTACGTCGCCATGACGCAGTACGATCAAAACTGGCCCTGGCTCCAATACGTCATCGCCCCGGAAAAACTCGAGCACATCCTCGCGCAGGTCTTCGAAGAGCTCGAGTACAAGAATCTCCGCTGCGCCGAAACCGAAAAGTACGCACACGTCACCTACTTCTTCAACGGCGGCGTCGAGAAACCCTTCGGCGGCGAGGAGCGCATTCTCGTCCCGTCCCCCAAAGTCGCCACCTACGACCTGAAGCCTGAAATGTCCGCGCAAGGCATCACCGACACGGTCGTAAAAGCCATCGAAAAAGGCGATTTCGACGCCATCATCATGAACTACGCCAACGCCGACATGGTCGGCCATTCCGGCAACCTCGAAGCCACCATCAAAGCCGTGGAAGCCGTTGACGCCGGCCTCGCCCAAATTTATCAAACGCTCGAAGCGCGCGGCGGGGTCTGGCTCATCACCGCCGACCACGGCAACGCCGAAACCATGGTCGATCCCGCCAACGGCGGCCCGCACACCTATCACACCACAAATCCCGTCCCGCTCATCCTGGTCAGCGATAGGGATTCGCTCCGGCTGAAACCAGGCGGCTCCCTGCGCGACCTCGCGCCCACCATTCTCGCTGCGCTCGATCAGCCGCAGCCCGCCGACATGACCGGCCAGGATCTGCGCGTCAAGGCGGTGACATGACTCTCAGCTACGAACCCTCTAAGCAAAAGCCTCCCGAGCCCGGCCAGAATCGCCCGCGCAGTTTCGGCACCATCACGATCCCCGGCACGCCAGTAGGCGCCATCGTTTCCGCGGGCCTCGTCGTCATTTGCTGGTTCGCGCTTCCACTCTCGCACCTCTTCATCCTCGGCACCGGCGGCCTCGGCCTTGTCCTTGGCTTGCTCCTCTACTGGAAGCACCGCACGCCACGCGAATGAATCGCACTCGTCCAGCAGAAACAAAACTCGTCATCTGCGTCTGGCACCCCTTCACGTTCTGGCGCCCGCAGCCCGTCATGCCCCTAACCATCCGCGCCCGCTGGCCAGAAATGCGCGTCGTGCATTTGCCGGACTACGACCGCCTCCCGGAAGAACTCCCCGACACCGATATTTTCGTCGGCTATTCTCTCCGCGCCGGGCAGCTCCTTCACGCCAAGAAGCTGAAGTGGATTCATTCGACCGCCGCCGGCGTCTCGCAACTCATGTACCCGGAGCTCCGCGATTCCGGAATCGTCGTCACCAACCCCAGTGGCGTTTTTTCTCCTCCCATGGCCGAGCACACCATGGGTCTGCTCCTCGCGCTCGCCCGCAATTTTCCCGGCTCGACGCGCCATCAAGCCGAGGCGCACTGGGGCCAGCAAGCCATCTGGGACCAGCCGCAGCGCCTTACCGAACTCGGCGGCAAAGTCCTGCTCATCATTGGTTTCGGTTCGATCGGCCGAGAACTGGCCAAGCGCGCCACCGCTTTCGACATGCGCGTTTGGGGCGTAACCCGCTCCGGCAAAGGCGACGCCGCGCACGCCGAAAAACTCCTGCCCGCCGAGCAACTCGAAGAAGCACTTCCTCACGCGGACTACGTAGTCATGGCTGCGCCCGAAACCAGCGAAACCCGCCACCTCATCGGCGCCGCACAAATCGCCCGCATGAAACGCGGTGCGCGGCTCATTAACGTCGGCCGCGGCTCGCTCCTCGATGAATCCGCGCTCATCAACGCCCTCGAAACCGGCGCCCTCGGAGGAGCCGCGCTCGACGTAACGGACATCGAACCTCTTCCCGCCGAAAGCCCGCTCTGGAAAACGCCGAACCTTTTCATCACGCCGCACACCAGCGCCGTAAGCGACCGCCTATGGCAGCGCGAAACCGCACTCCTCGTGGATTTGTTAGAACGCTGGTTTGAGGGCCGCGAAATGTTCAATCAGGTAGATTTCGCCCGCGGCTACTAGCCGATCCAGGGAAAGGCATGGTGGAAAAGCGCAGCGGTAATTTCGGCCAAGCGCAAAAGCGCTCAGTCTCCCGTCCCTGTTTTCACCGCATCGTACCCTTCACGCGCATACACCACGTATTTCTGTTTCTTGCCCTTCTGGTCCAGCACTTCGAGCGGGCTGCCATCCGGCTTCACCAGCTCAATCTTGACTTTGTGAAACTTCCCGTCTTTTGCACCGGCCGTTGGCGTGTAGGAAAGGCTGTACTGGTGCCGCAAAAATGAAGTCACCGACTGAAAGACGCCCGGCATTTCCCCTTCAAATTGGGGGAACCATGCTTCTCCGCCCGTTTCGTGAGCAAATGTTTTCAGTTGATTCTGCGCTTGCAGATAGTTCATTCGCTGCATGTTGCCCATGCCGCCGATCCTGCTCGCGTCGGCTGCATTCTGAAACACCTGCCCCAGCCCCACGCAAAAAATCGTCACATCGCTCTGCCGCAGCAGTTTCATGGTCTGGTCGAGGGTGTGCTTTGAGAAGGTATCCACCCCGCTGGCCATCAGCACGATGGACTTCTTGCCTTTCACGTCTTTCAGCTGGTCTGTCGTCTCCAGCAGCGCATCGAACACATTCGATTCGCTGAACCCCGGAAAATACAGCCGCCGTATCCCCTCCATCACTTCTTCTTTGTTCTGCGTGAAGTCCACATCCACGCGCGTTTTCATGTCGAAAGTTTCCAGCGCCACCCAATCCTGCTGTTTCAGCTGGGGAAACAGGTATTGCGACCAATACTTCGCGTACCCCGCGAAAAATCCTCCCCATCCCCGGCTGCTGAATTCGAGCAGCAACACCATCGTGATCGGCGCATCGGTCGGCCCGAAGTTCGTAATGGTCTGCGGCACGCCATCATCGGTAAGCCGGAAATTTTCTTTTTTCAGCCCTGTCAGGATGTCTCCGCGTTGCGTTGCCGCAATCACGTCCAGCGTTACCACCGGTACTTCGACCGCGATGCTCACGCCGCCCTGGGATGGCGGTTGCTGCGGCGGCGTAGCCGGAGCCTGCGGCGCCGTTGCGCCGGCCGGCGGCGGGGACCCGGCCTGTGGCCCTGTGGGAGCCTGCGCCGTCGCATGCTGCTCTGCCAGCGGCAGAAGCACTGCCGTCAGAAGAATGATCGTTAAAACAGCCGAAACCATCGTCTTCATTTCACCCCTCGATTCGCCTTCCGGATAAACCCATTGGCCCGGCTTCTGCTTTATCCCTGACGGTTATGCTTGCGCGCCGTTTGAATATACGCAACGTCCTGCCAAGCCCTCGGATTTGCCCCCACGCCTGCATGTTAGTATGAAGCGCGTTAACTGAAAAGCGTTGCTGAGCCGGTCCCCGTGGGCCGCATCCAAGACGGAGGAAGTCTTTGTGAATTGGAACCGCAGATTGCACAGTCTTGTGCCGGCCGTCGCACTGCTGGCGTGGTTTTCACCCCTTGTGGAGCCGCCCGTAGCGGCGCAGGTGCCCTCCACGGCCATGCCCACGGTTGAAAACACGCGCTCCCCGGCCGGCGATACCACCGCCCTTGCCAAGGAGGCTGAAGGCTGGCTCGCCGATCTCATCCGCATTGACACCAGCAATCCTCCCGGCAACGAGCAAGCCGCCGCCAAATACATCGCCGCCATCCTGACGAAAGAAGGCTTTACTCCCGAATTTCTGGATCTTGCCCCCGGCCGCAGCGCGCTCGTCGCGCGCCTCCGCAGCGCCGCCATGCCCGATCCCTCGCGTGCCCTGCTTCTGGTCGCCCACATGGACGTCGTCGGCGTTGACAAGTCCAAATGGACCGTCGATCCCTTCTCCGCCACCATCAAAGACGGCTACATGTACGGCCGCGGCTCGGTGGATGACAAAGGCATGCTCGCCGCCAACCTCGCCGCTTTCATTTCCCTCAAGCGTTCCAACGCCCGCATCAACCGCGACATCATTTTTCTCGCCACCGCCGATGAGGAGCAGGGCGGCGAAGCCAGCATCCGCATGCTCATCGCCAAATACTGGGACAAATTTGCGGCCGGGTTTGCCATCAACGAAGGCGGCAGGGTCGTCCTGAACAACGGCAAGGTCCAGTACGTCGCCGTGCAAGCCAGCGAAAAGGTTCCCGTAGACGTGGCGGTCATAGCCCGCGGCCCGTCGGGTCACGCCTCGGTCCCGACCAAGGATAACGCCGTGGTCCATCTGGCCGCCGCTGTCGCCAAAATCGGCGGTTACACCGCGCCCGTCCGCTTCACCACCATCGTGCGCCGCTATTTCGAGCAGCTCGCTCCCCTCGAAGACGACGAGCTCGCCAAGTGGATTCGCTCTCTCGATACTCCGGATCGCGGCGAACATGCCCAGCGCTTCCTCTCCGATGCCAACCCGCTCTGGAACTCCATGTTGCGCGACACCATCGCCCCCACAATGCTTGCCGCCGGCGTTCGCGCCAACGTCATTCCGTCCGAAGCCCGCGCCATGATCAACGTCCGCCTCTTGCCGGGCGACACCATCGATGTGCTGATCTCCGAGCTCTCCAAACTGGTCAACGACCCCGCCATCCGTTTCGAAGTCCAGCCCGACGCCGGCCTGGCCGCTCCCCCGTCTTCGCTTGAGTCCGATTTCTATGCGACGATCACCAAGGCCGCTTCGCAGGAATTTTCCGGCGCCCCGGTTCTGCCGTTCCTGTCGGCTGGCGCGACGGATTCCGCTCAGTTGCGATTGCACAACGTGCAAGCCTACGGTGTCTCCCCGTTCCCCATGACCGACGAGGATTCCCGCCGCATGCACGCCGACGACGAGCGCCTCCCGCTCGCCTCGTTTGACAAGGGCGTTGATTTCCTCGCGCGCATAGTGACGGAATTTGCCGCCGCAAGATAACTAACCCGTTGGCTGCATCTCTTCTGCATTCTGGGGCGCAGAAGGTTGTAAACTCCCTTTCACGAGCGAGTATGGCTTTTCGACATTCAAAAATCGTCTGCACTATCGGGCCGGCCAGCTGCTCGCCCCGTATGATCCGCCGTTTATTGGAAGCCGGCATGGACGTAGCCCGACTGAATTTCTCTCATGGCACACACGCCGAACATGCCCAGAATATCGCCGTCCTCAGAGCCGCCGCCGTCCGACAGGAAAAACCGATCGCCATTCTCGCCGACCTTCAGGGCCCAAAGATCCGCACCGGCCCGCTCGCCGGAAGCCGTCCGGTCGTTCTGCGCACCGGACAGCGCTTCATCATTACCACTGCCAGGGTTTTGGGGGATTCGACGCGCGTCAGCACCGTCTTCCGCCCGCTCCCGCGGGAAGTTCATCGCGGAGACCGTATCCTGCTTTCCGATGGCCTGATCGAATTGCGTGTCGAGCAAGTGCGCGGCCCTGAAGTCATTTGCGAGGTTGTGAATGGCGGATCGCTCGGCGAGCACAAAGGCATCAACCTGCCCGGAATCAAATTGCGGGTCCCCGCTCTCACGCCGAAAGACCGCGAGGATCTTGCCTTTGCACTGAAGCACGGAGCCAACTACATTGCCGTAAGCTTCGTGAGGCGTCCCGAAGATGTGCTGCTTGCGAAATCGCTGGTCCGGCGCGCCGGCAAAAACATCCCCATCATTGCCAAGCTTGAAAAACCCGAAGCCATTGAAAATCTCGACGCCATTCTTCGCGCTGCCGATGGCGTGATGGTGGCTCGCGGCGATCTCGGCGTTGAAATGAATCCCGAGCGCGTGCCCGTCGTGCAGAAAACAATTATCGCTCGCGCCCGCCACTTTCGCCGTCCGGTTATCACCGCCACGCAAATGCTCGAATCTATGACCGAAAATCCCCGGCCGACACGCGCGGAAGCATCTGACGTCGCCAACGCCATTTTTGACGGCTCCGATGCGGTCATGCTCTCCGCCGAGACGGCTTCGGGGAAATATCCCGTCGAAGCCGTCAGCATGATGGCAAGAATCATTGCCGAGGCCGAAGCCAGCGACTGGAAAACGCCGCCGCGTGTCCCGCTCGAAAAATTAAAGGTTGCCGAGACCGTCGCCGAACTCGTCTGCCATGCCTCGCACGAACTCCACATGAAGCTCATCGCCGTCTTTACCCACAGCGGCTTCACCGCGCGCCTGGTCTCCTGCTACCGCCCCGCGGTCAGGATCATCGCCTTCTCGCCGGAAGCCGAAACTCGCCGCCGCATGGCTCTGATCTGGGGCGTCATGCCGCGCCATATCCCGAACGTCCGTAAAATCGATGGCCTCGCCGCCGTCGCCGAAAAGCGCCTTCTTGAAGAACGCCTGGTCCGCAAAGGCGACGTCATCGGCATCGTCGCAGGTACACCCATGGGCATCCGCGGCACCACCAACTTCATGAAGTTCCACGTCATCGGCGGCCCCGCGTAGTAGCCCAGGCAAGCAGGTGACGGGGTCGTTGAACGTGATGACTAAGTAGTGCGCTCGATAGAGGCTTATCCCGCGCAGCTTCAGTGGCTTGAGGCCAGGAGCGACCCGATTCCCGGCTTATAACCATAAAAATCCGCAATCTCGTGCAAGTGTTCGACGAGCTGCTCATCGTAGTGTTTCTTCAGCGCGTCCGTAAGGATGTCGTGCTGCCCGTTTGGATCCCGTGAAAGATCGTAGAGATAGCTCTGGGCGGGCGAATCATATGTGGCGTAGAAATATCGCCCGTTATCCGCAAGGAGACCGTAGGCGGCTCGCACGTCGGACGCCAAAAAAAGATCATCACGATGATAGCTGCGTAGTTCCTCGAGAGTTCCGGCGAATAGCGGATGCCCGAACAGCGGATTCGGTACGATGGGCCGGTGTCCGAGCAAATAATACAACGAGGGCGTTATGTCGATGAGTGCGGAAACGCGGTCATCGTCATGTACGAATTCTTTCTGCATGGACTTCGGCAAATGCACGATCAGCGGTACGCGCATCACTTCCGGGTAGATCACCACCGAATGGCTGCTGCGGCCAAATTCGCCCGTCGCATCGCCATGATCCGAAGTCACCACGATAATGCTCTGGTCATAGATCCCGCGGGCTTTCAGCCAGCCGATAAAGCCGCCCATGCAATCGTCCACCTGATGCAGTTCGAACGAGATCCGGTAGTTGAAACCCGGCTGGACCGGCCAGTTCGCCGCTTTCGCCTGCGGCAAGTCATTTCTTGCGAACTGGTGCACGTTTTTCGGCTGCGCATAGAAGAAGATCGGCCGCGCGGGGTCGGAACGATGATCGATCGCGGTCTCGGCCTGCTCGACTGTCGAACAAACCTCGAGCTGGTTCCAGAGTTTCTTGTCCGTATCGAGCTTGATGACGTCGTCGGAAGGCGAGAGTATCTCGCGCAGGATTTCGTCGTTGCTTACGATCATCTGATAGCCGTCGGTCTTCACCAGTTTTTCAAGACTGTTCACGCGTTCGAACGGCTGCATGAAATGCGCGTGCAAGAGCAATGCCCCGGCCCAGATCGCCGGTTCGGAAAGCGAGGTTCCCGCGTAAGGAGTCCAGACGTTTTGCACCACGACGCTGTCGCGGGCCAGTGCGTCCAGATTCGGCGTAAACGTTGCCTTGGGATTGTAGGCACCCAGATAATCCGGCCGCATCGAATCGATCACAAAAAGAAAAATGTCCGGATGCTCCCCGCGCGAACGGACGAGCGGGTCAACAAGTTTCAAATCTAAACGCGCCTGCGCCCCTCGAACCTCCGTGTATTCCCGCAAGATCCGGCAAAGCTCTCCGCAGGGCTCGCTCCGCCGCCCGTTCCCAAGCAGGCGATACGAGAGATTGAACGATGCGTCGCGCGCTGCGTAATTTTCCATCGCACGCTGAATGTCGTCGTCGGTTGACCCCAGCGGCCTGGCCCAGAAAATATCCGTAGCTGCCAGCGCCTTGTAGGAAAGAAGGCTCAGAACCAGAACAGCGAGAACAGTTTTGATCGGATAGGGATTCCCGGATGGCCACAAACGAAAAATGCAAAAGCCGAGCACGATCCAGAAGAGCAAGGTGAATGTTCCCTCTAGAATTCCATTCCAGTCTCCGCCTCCGACAACCGTAGGCAGCGCCAGCGCAAAGAGCGCGAGGAGCGTGGAAACGGCGATGTAAGGTATTTTCTGACCCGCGAGGCGGGCGCGCGGGTCAGAGCCCTCCGGGTCAAGAAACGGGCGGGCCACGGAAAATCCCAAAAGTGCAAGCGCCGCGGCAAGCGAAGCGGCGTAAAGATGCGCGGGCCCTCCTTCAAAACTGAGCGCGTTTCCGAGAAAACGAACCGAAAGCGCCCACAGCGATCCAAAAACGAGAATCCCCAGGAGGCTCCGTCTCACGATTCGCGGATGTGGCGATGTCGAAGCCGCGATTCTTACCAGATTTAAAATCGAAACGAGGACGATGGCGACAAGGACATGGGAAATCACGCTCCAAAATGTCAGATAAATATCGCTGACCGGAAACGAAACTGTTCGCGTGTCGGAATAGCTCCGAAGCTTTGCACCCGCGACATTTAGCAGAGCGACGCCTGTAGCCAGCAGTATTCCCGCGGTATAGGAAAGATGCGTACGCACCGGCGTTTCGTTTCTCTCGCCAGCCGCATCCTGAAACTCGCACGACAAGACGGCCAGAAGGATCACCCACAGCGCCGCGACGCTCCCGAAGTAGGCGGTTTCGTTACTTCCGAGGCTTAGAAGGAATGGCCGTACGGAAAGAAAGACACCAACGCAGGCAAGAACGCCGAAGCAAACAAAATAGGCGGCGCGCCTTCTCGGAGGACGGTACGCAACTGCCGCAGCCAGCCACGCCACCCAGAACAGCAGCGCATGGCGCCGCGCGAACCACGGCACCCAGGAATAGGCCGGCGACTTGATCATCGAATAGTAGGTGTAGGGAAGAAAGGCGAGCAGGCAATAGAGTGAGCTCAACGCGAAGAAGGCGCCAAAAAATATCTTCAAAATCACTTCGAGCCACTTCCGCAAAGAAATTCCTTCTCGTCAGCGATGACGCGAAATCAGGAGTCGAACGACTGAAGTGAGTTTAATTGACCCAGCGGTCCGGGCGGGAAGGAGGTTCGTTCTTGTGCTTGTTAATGTAAACATCGAAGCGCTTGCGGTTGCGCTTGTGCTGCCAGTCAGAGACGCTATTGCGCAAGCTGTACAAAAAGGATCCGCGCCGCAAATAAACATACCCAACCAGCATTCCCCCGAGATGGCAGAGGTGGCTCACCTTGTCGTCTCCCACACCGAGCGTGCCGAGAAACGTCAGGGCCGTCATGATCGCAACAACCGTGCGCATGCTCATAGCCACGGGGATCGGGAAAAGATAAACGCGCCGGTCCGGAAATAAAATCGCGCAGGCTATCAGAATCCCGAAAATCGCGCCGGAAGCTCCGATCGTCGGCACGTAAGAAAAGCCGTGGCCAAAAAGAGCAGGGACGGTTTTCACGGCTACGTTGATCAGCCCCGCGCCCACGCCGGTAAGAAAGTAATAGCGCAGGAAACGGTTTCTTCCCCACACCATTTCCAGTTCGCGGCCAAACATCCAGAGCATCAGCATGTTCATGACGATGTGCAGAATATAGTTGACGTCATGAAGGAACAGATAGGTGAACGGCTGCCAGATTCGCAAGCCCGGCAGTACTCCCGCAGGCACCAGGCCGAAGCGCGTGAGAAGCTGGCTGTAACCGGCGACCCCGGAGAAGTAATAGATAAGGGCTTCGAGGATGAAAACCCCGAAGTTTGCGAGCAGCAGTATCTTCACGCCTGGCGTGATGTAGAAATCGAAGCTGACGCGATAGCTCTTTACGCCCGATCCGGGTGCCATAACTTTTGAGTTTACGGCGTTGCCAAGCGCGCGTCAAAGCGGCGTTTTGTCCGATATTCGGGAATTTGCGTTCATTTCTGGATTTGTTCGACGAGCCGCTTAGTCGAGTTTTTTGCGTGCGAAGTGGAAGAGCGAGGCTGCCAGGAGTACGAACATCAGGACGCCGAAAAGCGACTGGATGTGGGTTGGCACCGGCAGCTGGTCGTTGGGCGCAAGCGAGGCCCAGAACCTCGGGCCAAGAGCGAAAAGATCCGGTCGCCACGGCAAATTCAGCAGGCGGCCGAACCAACCGGGGACGTGCGTGGCGATTTCCGGGTCCTGGAAAAGATTGATGACGATCCCGAGCAGGCCAAAAACGCCGCCGGCGGCGATCAGGCCGCTGGAATAGAGCGCGCCGGGGCTGGCTTCGCCTTCGTCTTTTTTTTCTTTGGAGGTTGCTTCGACAAGCCAGCGGACGAGTCCGCCCGCAAACATGGTCGCGGTGGTGGCGATCGAGAGATACGAGCCGACGGCAAAGGCTAGCGAGCGCACGCCAAGGATCTCGACGGCGATGACCAGCGCGACGCCCATCAGCACGAGCCGCCATGGGAGTTTCTGGTTGAGGATGCCGTTGATGACCGTGGCCATGAGGCGGGCTTGCGGGGCGGGAGCTTTGTCACTGCCGATGCCTTGCGCCCACTGGATTTCGATTTGCCTTGTGTCGCCGTCGTAGAGATATTCGCCGTCGGGAATGACGCCGGAGCTGAGCGCGTTGATCAACGTATAGTTTTTGCCGCGGTAGATGAAGCCCTCGCGTTCGATTTTTACTCCGGAGGGGAGCGCGGCGATGTTTACGGGGATCTGTGTGGGAATGTATTTCTCGAGGCCGACGTTCATCAAGTTGAGCGTGGCGCCGATCGCGACGGTGGAAACGGTGACGCCGATCAAAAGACCCAGCTGCTGGCGATAGGGAGTTGCGCCGACGAGGTAGCCGGTTTTGAGGTCCTGGGAAGTCGCGCCGGCGATGGCGGCGGCGATGCAAACGACGCCTCCAATCATGAGCGCGAGAACGGAATAGTTTGGCGCGGTCCAGCCAGCGAGGAAGAAGATCGCGCAGGTGGCCATGAGCGTAGCGATGCTCATTCCGCTGATGGGATTGGAAGAATTGCCGAGAAGGCCGCTGATGCGCGCCGCGACCGTGACAAATAGAAATCCGAACACGACGACGAAGATGGCGGCAAAAAGATTCTGCCACCAAAGCGTGCTCGCGCCCTTCATCGGATGAAAAGTCAGCAAAACCCAGAGCATCACGATGATGACGATCGAGCCCACGATCACGTTGCGCATGGGCATGTCCAGTTCGATGCGGCTCGCGGCGGAAGACTGGCCGCCGCCTTGCGCGCGCACGTCTTTTAGGCCCGAGCGAAGGGCGGAAATAATCGTCGGCAGCGTGCGGATCAGCGTAATGACGCCTGCGGCAGCGACAGCGCCTGCACCCATAGGCCGGATGTAGGTGCGCCAGAGCAGATCCGGAGACATTTGCGGTATAGGAATCGTGCCCGGGTAGATGGCGACATTTCCCGAGAGCTGGCCGAAAAACCTGATCGCAGGCATCACCACAAGCCAGGAGACGATGCCTCCCGCGAAAAGAATGCCGGCGACGCGCGGACCGATGATGTAGCCGACGCCGAGATATTCGGAAGTGATGTTGGCGCGGAACGAAGCGCCGGGAAACCATTTTGGCTGGCTCTCCGGCTGGGAGGTCCAGGACTGGAAAATATTCATGAAGACGGTGTAAACGCCCCCGAGGCCGAGGCCCCAGAAAACGCGGCCGGCGAAAGAGCCGCCCCGTTCGCCAGCCACGAGAACGTCGGCGCATGCGGTGCCTTCGGGAAAGGCTAGATTGCCATGCTCGCCGACGATGAGCTGGCGGCGCAGAGGAACCATGAGGAGGACGCCGAGCCATCCGCCAAGCAGGGCGAGCGGGAAAATGCGCCAGAAGGTGAACTCCGAGCCGAAGCCCAGAAAGATCAGCGCGGGAATCGTGAACATGACGCCTGCAGCAAGCGATTCGCCGGCGGAGCCGGTGGTTTGCACGATATTGTTTTCGAGAATCGTCGAGCGGCCGAAGGCGCGCAGGATGCTGATCGAGAGGACCGCGATGGGGATGGACGCAGAGACGGTCAGGCCAGCGCGCAAGCCGACGTAGACGCTGACAGCGCCGAAGAGCAATCCGAACAACGAGCCGAGGATGATGGCGCGAATCGTGAATTCCTTGGGACTCTCCTCCGCGGAGATGTAGGTCCGGAATTCTCCTGGAGGAGCCGTGGAACTCCATGGACGATCGGTCACTGAATCCTCCCCCGTTTCGGAATTGGGTTGCGGGCGCTGCCCCTGTGCGGCGGGATTATGCCGTAAATCCAGGGCGGGAGGGTAGAAGTTCTCGAGGAAGGAGAGGTCGACAGTCGGAGTGGAGATCCCCCTGATTGCTGTCCAGGTTCCATATTATGGCTGGGGAATACTGGAAATGTTCCAGCCGATAAATGGGACCGATTGACGGTACCTCTGAGCTCTGTTGATAGCCTAAGCATAGGGCCCGCGGTCCTCGTAGCCAGAACACTCCCGCACCGAAGCGGCAGTCAAGGGCAACCATCGGGAGCCCCGTCAGCGGGCCTGCCCCTTGATGGTGGCGAGAGCGAAGGGGGAGCGAAAACGCATGACAAACTGCCTCGCGTGCCGTAACTTGGAGCTAGGGAAACCGTGGATGTAAAATTGCCCTCGGAACTGCTGAAGGTCGCAAATTTGGAGGAGAGCATACTTTCCGAAGGGGCTGCTCGATTGCTGGCGCTCGAACTTTATCGCGAGGACAAGGTCTCGCTGGGGCGCGCTGCGGAACTATGTCAAACACCCGTGGCGGCTTTCATGGATTTCGTGGCGAAACACGGCGTCCCCCCACTACGGTACAGCTTCGAAGACCTGGAAGAGGAACGCCGGACTGCTGACCGTCTCAAAGCGTGACCGCTGTAGCAGACTCATCTCCGTTTGTTATTCTGACCAAGCTTGGCTGCTTCGATTTCCTCAACCGAGTCTTCCCACTTGTTTATATCTCCAATGAAGTTCATTACGAAGTTGTCGTCGCTGGTGCGGGCCTGCCCGGAGCGTCGGGGGTCTCTAAAGCAGAATGGATCGAGGTCAAGTCGATTTAGAATCCAGCCGGTCTGCGTTCGGCGCAGCGAAAATATGGCTTAGGTCCCGGTGAAACGAGCGCGACCTTTCTGGCGAAAGAGCTAGTCGCGAGTCCTGTGCTGCTCGATGATTACAGGGCGCGCAAACTGGCGAAGGCAGAGGGCCTTGAAATTCTTGGAAGCGTCGGCCTGCTTGAGACCTTTTACCTGCGTCGGTATTTGATCGATCTTCGGAGCGCTTTTCGGCAACTCTTGGTCCACAACGTTTATATCGATCAGCGATTGTTGGATCGTCGTCTGCGGTCCTTGGGACTTCCACCGCTTTAAGTCGCCTAACGGACAGACGGCATCAAAGCCTCGCTTCATCTGCCGCTTCATTTGGCAAGGGGTTTACGTTTCTTCTTGGCCTTTCCCCATCGCGCGCGCGCTGCTTTAGTGGCAAGCTCTTTCCTCTCCTGTGGAGTGAGAGCTGCCATGCGCGCCTTTACGCCCTTGCCTTTTGCTGCCTTGCCGCCCTTTCGGCCCATCTCACTCATTACTCTGGAAATTAGGTCGCGTCTCATGGTTTTATCTTATGACGAATGAATTCCACTCGCCAGTTGTGGAGGTTGACAAGCACACCCAGGTCTGCGATACTTCTATGCACACGGCGCTATGTGCATCTGCTTTTGCGACTTGTAGTGCCGTTGTTGATTAAGTGAAAGAGCGGGACGCACGCGTGCAATGAACACGAATGCGCCCCTAACCAAAGTCGCCTGGATTAGAGGCAACGATGGCTGGAATAGAAAGTAGCGGGTTTGCACCTTGTGTGCAAACCGCCCATCTCCGTTTCGTTTCCATCGCACGCTCCATCCCTCTGCGCGTCGCGCATCCTCCACCTCAACTAAATCCGGTTGTCCACGGACGTCGTTTCTCGACTGCGTCGAGGAAGTGTGCCTCGGCGCGACTAATTAACCCCCGAACTTGCGGACACTGTGCCGTCGAAAGGACATTTGGTCATGGAGAAAGCACATCTGTATGAAGCACCGTATCTGGAGAACCACGGTATTGACGAAGCGGTCCGGGGAGTTCAGCGCCTGAAGAAGATGTCAAGAGCACAGTGCCGGAGAGATGCGCATGCCTAAGAATGTAAGACCTAAGGGTGAGTCCGCGTCGGACACAGCCTCAACTTCGATTCCTGCGAAGGTGCGGACGAAAATCCGCAAGTCGATCAAGAAGAAGTATGACGGGTTTCGCAAGGTATACCCGGAGGTTCACGGCAAGGTCGTGGACTTTATCACCCATTCCGTCGAGGACGGGACGCTATATTTCAGCGTGCGTTTCGAGGACAAGACGAACTTCTCTCTCCGTTATGCCTGCGACATGTTCGTTGTTGGCGCTGACTTTTGCGACTTCAAGACCGGCGATTTCGAGATGATTCGCGAATACATGAGGCCGATTGCGAGGTAGAGACAACGAGTGTCGGTGAAACCGCTTTGAAGGCAGGCGACGCGAAGAGAAGCCGGCGATTCCACAAGGCCCTCGGGGGCTGCTCTACCAAGACTTGGGGCTCACCGCATCCTGAGTAGTCTGCGGGCGACGCCAATCGTGACAAACATTTTCTGGTATTGGATTGGCACGGGCTATTGACAGTACGGGCGCAGGCCTGTATTGTCCGCCGCAGCAAGTAACACAGGTCGGTAACACTGCTTATGCGCCCAGACCCTTCCCAGCGCGGCGGTGCAGGTCTCAGGTGTTTCCCTGCGCGTTCTGGACTTGCGCGAATTCCTCAAACTCAACCTCGGAGGTGGACTGTGTCACTGCGCCGATTGTCCGTGATGACGGCGGTGGTTTTGCTTGGGGCCGCGGCATATCGAGTGACGCCGGGCAGAGCGGCCGAGGAGTGGCTGCCTATCACGCCCGAAGAGCTGCAGATGACGAGCGTGCCGGAAGCTCCGGGAGCATCGGCGATTTATTTGTACCGGCAGGTGGACCGCAGCGATGAACAGGGCAGGGCGAACGAATACAACTACGTGAGGATCAAGATCTTGACGGAGGAAGGGCGGAAGTACGCGGACGTGGAGATCCCGTTCGTGAGAGAGCAGGGAAACATCACCAACCTGAGGGCCCGCACCGTGCACCCGGATGGCACGACCGCGAATTTCGAGGGCAAGCCCTTTGACAAGACAATCGTGAAAGCGCGGGGGCTGAAATATCTGGCAAAAACGTTCACGCTGCCAGACGTCGGAGTGGGGAGCATCATCGAATACCACTACACATACTATCCGCAGGCCGGCTACGTCTATGACTCGAGCTGGATCCTGAGCGAAGAGCTCTTCACGGTGCACGGGAAGTTTTCGCTGAAGCCGGACAACAATTTTACGCTGCGCTGGGGCACGCCCGTGGGGCTGCCGCCGGGTACGAGTCCTCCCAAAGACGAGCACGGAACCATCCGGATGGAGGCGCAGAAAGTCCCCGCATTTCAGATAGAAGATTTCATGCCGCCCGAAAACGAATTGAAGTATCGCGTGGAGTTTACCTACAGCGACAACTCGAATCAGGAGACCGACCCGACGAAATATTGGAAAAAGGAAGGGAAGAAACTCGATTCGACGGTGGAAGGCTTTGTTGGAAAGCATAAGTCGATGGAGCAGGCCGTGGCGCAGATTGTTTCGGAGGGGGACACGCCGGAGGTAAAGCTGCGGAAGATTTACGCGAAGGTGCAGACGCTGCGGAATACTTCCTATGAACTGGAAAAGACGGAGCAGGAGAAGAAGCGGGAGAAGGAAAGGGACTCGAACAGCGTCGAGGACGTGTGGAAGAGCGCGTCCGGGAACGGGGTGCAGCTTACCTGGCTGTTTCTGGCGCTGGCGCGAGCGGCAGGGTTAGAGGCGTATCCGGTGATGGCGTCGGCACGAAGCGTATATTTTTTCAATCCCGCGAGAACGAATGCGTCGCAGTTGGACACCAACCTGGTCCTGGTGAAGCTGAATGGCAAGGATGTTTATTGCGATCCGGGGACGGCGTTTGCGCCTTTTGGGTTGTTGCCATGGAGCGAGACGGCGGTGAAAGGGCTGAAGCTGGACAAGGACGGGGGAAGCTGGGTGATCACCGAGCTGCCCGAGAGCTCGGTGTCAAGAATCGAGCGAAAGGCGGATCTGAAGCTGGACGATAACGGGTCGCTCGAGGGGAAACTGACCATCACGTTTACAGGGCTCGAAGCGCTCTGGAGGCGCCAGGAAGAACGGAACGTGGACGAAACAGACCGCAAGAAATTTCTCGAGGACCAGGTGAAGGAATACATTCCGGTGGGGGTCGACGTGGAGTTGACCAACAAGCCGGACTGGGGGAGTTCGTCGGAAAAACTGGTGGCGGAATACGATTTGAAGGTTCCTGGCTGGGTGTCGGGAGCAGGAAAGCGCGCGCTTCTGCCAGTCGCCCTATTCGGAGCGACGGAAAAGCAGCTGTTCGAGCACGCAAACCGCGTACATCCCATTTATTTTGAATTTCCATTCAAAAAGATAGACGACGTGACGATTGAGCTGCCGCTGGGGTGGCAAGTGAGCAGCGTGCCTCCGGCCAAGAACCAGGACGCGAAATTAATTGTATATACGTTGAAAGTGGAGAATGACAAGGGCACATTGCACCTGAATCGAGAATTGAACGTCGACGTTCTTTTGCTCGAGCCGAAGGTGTACCCAACGCTGAGGGCTTTTTTCCAGATAGTGAGGGCGGGAGATGAACAGCAAGTGGTATTGCAACCCGGCGGCGCGGCGGCGCGGAATTAGGCTTCTGATTGCGACGCGGCTGCTCGGAGTCCTGGCATCCGGAATGGTGTGCCTTGTATCTAGCGCCAGAGCGGCTTCGGACGCGCCAGGATGGATGCACGCGCTGGTGAATGCGCCGCTGCCGGCGCACGACGAAAAGACGGACGCCGTGCTGCTTTATTCCGAAAAGACGGTGACGGTAGTGTCCGCGGACAAGATCAAGACGACGGTGCGCGAAGCGTACAAGATTTTGCGGCCAGCCGGGCGCGACTACGGGATCGTGGCGGTTTCCTTCAACGCCCACGAAAAAATAACGGGCATGCGGGGATGGTGCATTCCTGCGCAGGGAAAAGATTATGAAGTGAAGGACAAGGATGCCGTGGAGATATCGCTGCCGAAAGTGGAGGGGAGCGAACTGGTATCGGACGTGAAGGACAAACTGCTGCGCATCCCGGCTTCCGATCCGGGAAACATCATCGGGTACGAATACGAGGAGGAGGAGGCGCAGCCGTACGTTTTACAGGACGTATGGTCCTTTCAGGAGGCCAGCCCCGTGCGCGAAGCGCATTATTCGCTGCAGCTTCCGCAAGGATGGGAATACAAAGCGACGTGGCTAAACTATCCGGAAGCCAAGGCGTCACAAACGGGAAACCAGGCGCAATGGGTGGTGAGCGACGTAAAAGGAATCAGACACGAAGACTACATGCCGCCGTGGCCGGGAGTTGCAGGGCAAATGATCGTATCTTTCTTTCCGCCCGGCGGATCGGTACAGAACAAGGGATTCCAAAACTGGCAGCAAATGGGCGTCTGGTATCAGGGATTGATCAGTGGGCGTTCCGATGCTTCTCCGGAAGTGAAGCAAAAAGTAGCGGCGCTGACTGCATCGGCTGGGACGCCGCTTGAGAAAATGAAGGCTCTGGCAGGCTTCGCGCAGAAGGACATACGTTACGTGGCGATCGAGCTGGGAATAGGAGGGTGGCAGCCCCATGCGGCTTCGGAAGTGTTTACGCACCGCTACGGAGATTGCAAGGACAAGGTAACGCTGATGTCGGCAATGTTGCGGGAAATCGGCGTCGAAAACTATTACGTGGTGATCAATTCGGAGCGAGGCTCGGTGATGCCGGAGACGCCGGCGCACAAGGGCGGGTTCGATCACGTGATTATTGCGATTAAGCTGCCGGCGGAGGTGACGGATAGCTCGCTGATAGCCACGATGGTGCACCCAAAACTCGGAAAGATCTTGTTCTTTGACCCAACGGACGAAATGACCCCGTTCGGCCAGCTGTCCGGCGGTCTGCAGGCCAACTATGGATTGCTGGTGGCGCCGGATGGCGGAGAACTGATCGAGTTGCCGCAATTGCCCCCGGCGACAAACGGAATTTGGCGCACCGCGAAGTTAAGCCTGAGCGCGACAGGGACACTGAGCGGCGATGTGGACGAAGTGCGCGTGGGCGATCGGGCGGCGGCCCAGCGGTGGGCTCTGCGAACGGTGGCGAAAGACGCGGACAGGATAAAACCGATCGAGTCGCTACTCTCGCAGTCCCTGGCGACGTTTCAAATCACCAAGGCGACGATAGGGAATCTGCAACTGACGGACAAGGCGTTCTTGTACGACTACTCGCTGGTGGCGCAGAATTACGCGAAAACAGCGGGGAATTTGCTGCTGGTGCGGCCGCGCGTGCTCGGGAACAAATCGAGCGACCTGCTCGAGACAAAGGAGACGCGGAAATTCCCGGTGGAGTTCGACGGTCCCTCGCGGGACACGGATACATTTGAGATTACGCTGCCGCAGGGATATGAGGTGGATGATCTGCCGCCGCCGGTGAATGCGGACTACAGCTTTGCGAGCTACCATAGCAAGGCGGAAGTGAATGGTAACACGCTGAAATACACGCGGACCTTCGAAGTGAAGGAGCTGAGCGTGCCGCTCAGCAAGGTCGATGACCTGAAAAAGCTCTACCGGATCATCGCGAGCGACGAGCGGAATACGGCGGTTTTGAAGCCGGCGGGCAGTAAGTAACGGAAAGATCGGGCCCGAATCCCGGCCCAATCGGGCGGGGCCAACCGCCGTACCTGCTAGTGCTTATGGTGCTGCGCGCGCCATGCGGGGAGTGACCAGGTCTCCGAGCTGCGCCCTGCAAGAAAAACTACAAAACAGAGAGCGAAGACGGAGTGGCTCAGGCTGGCGCCGAAGTATTGCCATGCGGGTGCCGCTGCGCCCGGGTAGTCGGAGGAGAAGAGCATGGTCAGCATGAAGATAAGTCCCGAAGCGCTAGCCGCGCGGACCAGGATACCGAGAGTCAGCGAGAGCCCAATAGCAAACTCCCCGTAGGCGACGAGAAAAGCGATCGGTGTCGAATGCGATAGGACAAAACCGCGGAGGACGGGGACCATGAAAGGATAGGCGCCTCCTTCCTCGAGGAAGCGGTTGATCCAGAACTGAAAGCCGCCGTCGAGAGTGAATTTCGTCCCGAAGACCTTATACTCGCCAAAAATCAGAAAGAAAATGCCGACGCCGATCCGGAGAACGGCCAAGGCGCGGGTATTGATGTCAGTGTTTGAGCGTTCGGAGACGATGGCTTGGGGCATCGGCGTGCGACTTAACGAGACGAGTGATCAAGAAAGCTTGGCGCGGACGCGGTCGCTTAGCGCTTTGCCGTCGACAACTTTGCCTTCGAGGTGAGCCTTGGCGGCTTTGACGACGGCGCCCATTTGCTTGATGGAGTTTGCGCCGGTTTCTGAGATGGCTTTGGCGATGGCGGCATCCATTTCGGCGTCGCTGGCGCCGGCGGGCAGGTAAGATTCGAGGATGGCGAGTTCCTTGGTTTCTTTGTCGACGAGGTCCTGGCGGTTGCCTTTGCCGAATTGGTCGATGGACTCTTTGCGCTGCTTGACGAGGGTCTGCAGGATTTGGATCGTTTCCGCCTCGTCGAGCGTTTTCATTTTTTCGGTTTCCTTGTACTTGATGGCGGATTTGATGCCGCGCAGGACGCTCAGCCGGAGTTCTTCTTTCGCGCGCATGGCGTCGGTGAGGTCTTTTTGGATTTTTTCGGCGATTGTCATGTGTTCAATATAGCAGAAGAAACAGAAAGAATTTCCACAGCGGGCACCCGGAACACAGAGTTCAGAGTGGAGAGGGAACCAGGATTTGACAGCGCAACGGTGGCTCGCTACCGTTGATGTCTTACTCCTGGCGGGTTCTTGCCTGCCTGTACGACATGCAAATCAAAATATTTTGGATGAGGACCGATGAAAGTCATTGTTGCGGACAAGATTAGCGAGCGTGGTGTCGAGCTGTTGCGGCAGCAGCCGGGCTGGAACGTAGTTTTGACAACGAAGGATAATTTGAACGCGGAGATCGCGGATGCGGACGCCTTGATTGTGAGGAGCGCGACGAAGGTGACGGCGGAATTGCTGGATAAAGCGCCGCGATTGCGAGCGGTGGGGCGCGCGGGCGTAGGTGTGGACAACATTGACCTCGATGCGGCTACCACCCGCGGGGTTTTGGTGATGAGCACGCCGGGAGGAAATGCCGTCAGCGTGGCGGAGCATACCTTTGCGCTGCTTCTGGCGCTGGCGCGGCAGGTGCCGCGGCTGGATAAGGCGATGCACGAGGGGAAGTGGGAGAAATCGTCAGCGGCGGGAACCGAGGTGCGGGGCAAAACCCTTGGATTGATCGGGCTCGGGAGGATCGGGAGCGAAGTGGCGATTCGCGCGGACGCGTTTGACATGCGTGTGCTTGGGTATGACCCGTATATCAGCGAGGCGGCGGCGAAGGAAGTGCAAGTCGAGCTGGTACCGCTCGAAAAGCTGCTCGCGGAGAGCGATTTTATCTCCTTGCATACGGCACTAAGCCCGGCGACGCAGAATTTGATCAATAGGGCGACTTTGGCACAGATGAAGAAGGGCGCCCGGATTGTGAACGCGGCACGCGGGGAACTGATTGACGAGACTGCACTTGCGGATGCTTTGAAGAGCGGCCAGCTGGCCGGGGCGGCGCTGGACGTTTTTGTCCATGAGCCGCCGAAGGATTCGCCGCTGCTTGGTATGGCCAGCGTGATTGCGACGCCGCATGTGGCGGGGTCGACTGCCGAGGCGCAAGAAGAGGTGGGGACGCAAGTGGCCGTGCAGGTGAAGGATTATCTGGCGGAAGGTCTGATACGCAACGCCGTAAACCTGCCGGCGCTATCGGCGGACCAGTACCGGCGCGTGAGGCCGTATTTGGCGCTGGCCGAGCGGCTGGGGTCGCTCGTATCGCAGGCGGTGGCGGTAAGGCCGGCGCGGATCAGGATTCGCTATGCCGGCGAGGTGGCGGAGGTGGGAACGCACCTGTTGCGCAGCGCGGTGTTGGCGGGGATGCTCAATGCTGTGCTGGATGAAAAGGTGAACGTGGTGAACGCGCCTGCAGTGGCCGCGGCGCGGGGTCTGTCTGTCGAGGAAGAGACCCGGCGGCGAGAGCGAGGGTTCCCAAACACATTGGAAGTAGCGGCTTTACCGGAAAAGACGGGTTCCGCCAAGGGATTCTCCGCAGAGGGCACCGTTTTACACGACGGTTCGCCACGCGTCCTGCAGATTGACGACATACCCCTTGAGGCGGAACTGGCGGGCACGATGCTGTATCTGCGAAACCGCGATGAGCCTGGCGTCATCGGGCAGGTGGGAGCGACACTGGGTAATATGGGAGTGAATATCGCAACGTTCGCCTTGGGGCGCCGGGATGAGAAGCGTGGAGCGGAGGCAGTGTCTCTGGTACGGCTCGACGGAGAGGTTTCCGATTCGATCCTTGGAGCGATTCGCGGAATTCCGGCGATCACCGTGGCCAGACTGCTGAATCTTGGGTGAAGCCCTTTGCGGCGATCTGCCTCGATGTGAACTATCGTGTTGTTTGTGCCGACCACTTAGCTATAGCTGACATCGCTTGGCCGTAATTTGTTCGCAGCTTTTGCGGAACTATAAGCAATCCATGGGTCCGTGAAGTCGCGAATGCAATGGTCCGGATCCTCGGACCAGCAGAGAGAACTTGACTTAGTTTCTTTTATATCTTACAAATATATTCAGAGATTGTATTTAATCGAGCGGTGGGCACGGTTGCCCAGGTTTCAAACCTTCTGAAGCTGCGATCATCGCAGCACTTCAGTGTACCGTGTGTTTTGAACACACGGCCTCCCTCGCGGTGCACAGTAAATCCAGATTAGAGGTGTGCATACTCGAAAGGGGCTTTATGGTTTTCCCGTTAGTGAAACGCAGTTGGATGGCTTTCCTGATTATTGGGCTTTTTGTGTTCAGCACCGGGGGCCTTTTGCATGCGCAAGATCCCACCGGAAGAATCATCGGAACGGCGAGCGACGCGCAGGGTGCCGGAATCCCGGGTGTGGTGGTCACCGCTACAAACGTCACCACGCAGGTCAGCAAACGAGCGGAAACAAACAAGGACGGCTTTTATCAGATTTTGGATCTACCGATTGGCTCCTACAAGGTAACGATGGAGCATCAGGATTTTCGCGAGCTCGTCTTTGAAAATCAGGTTTTGCAGATCAATCAATCACTGCACATTGACGCCAAAATGGAATTGGGGGCGCGGTCTGAAATCGTAGAGGTAAAGGATCAAGTCAGCGTTGTGGAAACTGTGGATCCCACAATCGGCGGTTCGGTGACGGGCCGCACGCTTACGGACATGCCATTGAATGGCCGCAACACGCTGAACCTGGCGCTTCTCCAGCCCGGCGTTTCGAACTCGAATGATGGCGACACGGGTTCCGGCCAGGGGTACAACATTGCTGGCGGTCGCTCGGACTCGGTAACCTATCTCCTGGATGGAGGTCTGAACAACGAAAACCTCGGCAACGGAGTGGTGTATAACCCCAATCCGGACACTATCGCTGAATTTCGGATCCTCGAGAACAATTACACGGCGGAATATGGGCGCAACGGCGGCGGCATCATCACGGAAGTCGTGAAATCAGGCACCAACGAATGGCACGGCAGTGCTTTCGACTACATCCGCAATGGCGATTTCAATGCCAACTCCTTTTTCAACAAGAACGATCCCAACAATCTGCTGCCACGCGATACCTTGCGACGCAACCAGTACGGCGGTACCTTTGGCGGACCGATTACGATTCCGAAGGTCGTGAGCGGAAAGGACCGCTTCTTCTTTTTCGTGGGTTATCAGGGGCAGCGGCAGTCGGACAGCCAGTCTTCCACTGGGAATGCCGTACCGACCCCGGCTGAGCTAGGCGGAGATTTTTCGCATTCCTACCCGAACGGCTCGACTATTACAAATGGCAACGGCACGGTCCTATATGCATGCAATAGCGCCACCGGATGTCCCGACCCAAATGTGGCTTGCTTCTTGACGGGTTTTTATCCGAATGGGACCGGTTGCGCTACCGTTAACGGCGCTCAAGTACAAGGTCAGGCAAATACGTTTTTCCAACCGAACCCTGCCCTTGGCTTACAAGCGATGATAAATCCAACCTCGATCAATTCCGTTTCCGCAAAGTACATTGCCGCGGGGCTGATCCCCACTTCGCCTACTGGAGTTCTCAACGTCCAGGCGCCCGCCACAAACAACGACAATCAGCTGACGATGAAATTCGACTTCAACATGACGCAGAAAGACAAACTTTCCGTCACGCTGGGCGGAGATCTGAATCCCACGTTAGTACCGTTTAGCCCCTCGGGATCGAGCCTGCTGGGTTACGCATCCACCACTTCTGTGAAAAACTACTTCTCGAACTTTGCCTATACGCGCACTTTTTCTCCCAATGTGCTGAACGAATTCCGGGTTACCGTTCAGCGGCAGAACATTCTGCAATTCCAGCCTGCCGAAACGCTCCCGACGCACGCCGACCTGGGGCAAACCGGCATCACGCCCGATTTGGAATCGGGGGCTGCCGCGCTCAGTTTTGCCGATCAGGGCACTTTCCTGGGCTCGAGCATCGATGGGCCGAGCACTCTGATCAACAACACGTTTGCTTATACCGATGTTCTCTCCTGGACCCGCGGACGCCACACCTGGAAATTCGGCGGAAGCTTCACCGCGTATCAGTTCAATACCGCCTTTGATTTTATTGGCCCAGGGATATTTACCTTCGCGGGAGCCGGGGGCATTGGTTCCGGGAACGACTTTGCCGATTTCCTGTTCGGGATTCCCGAGAATTTCCAGCAGGGGCCGAACGCCCGCACCAATGCCCGGAGCAAGACGTACTCCGGATTCGCTCAGGACGAATGGCGCTTGAACAGAAGACTCGTGCTGACGCTCGGGGTGCGGTACGAGTATTCTACTCCGAAGCTGGATACGCACGGTGACACGTTTAACGTCATTCCCGGACACGCAGAGTCTACGGTCTTCCCCAACGCGCCGTCGGGGCTGGTCTTCCCGGGTGATGCCGATGCTCCGCGAGGCGTCAATTTTCCGGACAAGAACAACTGGGCGCCGCGCTTTGGTTTTGCCTGGGATCCGAAAGGCGATTCGAAGACGAGCATTCGCGGGGGCTTCGGGATGTTCTACGACATCCTGAAGGCCGAAGACAACTTCCAGGACAACGGCCAGCCGCCCTTCTTCTCCGCTGGTTTTGTCAACTTTTCACCCCTTGCGGCCAATCCGACGGGAGATGTTCCCTATCTGGCCAACCCCTACACCAGCACCGGCGCCGTAAATCCTTTTCCCTCAACGCCTCCCAATCACAATATAAATTTCTTCGACGCCGGGTTGACACCCTTTGGAAGCACATCCATTTTCCTGGACGACCCGCATCTGAAGACTCCCTACATTTACCAATACAGTCTAAGCGTCGAGCGGCAGATCGCGCTGAACACCTCTGTCGAATTCAGCTACCTCGGGAGCAGCTCTCACGGCCTAACTTCGCTGGTGGACATCAATCCGTTTATCCCTGGCACTACAAACCGCATCCTCAATCTCCTTCCCGGAAACAGTAGCTGCCCGGTAAGTGATGGAAACGATTCCTTTAATTGCACCTACAGCCAGTTGGCGGAGTTCCAGAACGTTGCGAACGCTTCCTATAACGGTTTTACCGCCAGCCTGACAAGGCAAGTGACCGATGCTCGATTTATCGGAAGAACCTACTTCATTTTGGGCTATACCTTTGCTCATTCGATTGACGACGCTTCCGGCTTCCGGAACAACAGCTCCGCCGTTCCCACGTTTGATCCTCAGTTGTATCGCGGATCATCGGACTTCGACGTGAAACACAGGATCACTTTCAGCGGCGGTTGGGACCTGCCCTTTGCAAACATGTGGGCATCCGGACCGAAACGTCTGACCAGCGGGTGGAGTCTTTATCCAATCTTCTCCTGGCGGACAGGCTTCCCGCTGACCGTTTTTAGCGATGTCGACAGTTCGGGCGGCTTCACTAACCCGGGGGTCACAGGGGCGGGCGATCTGGTAGCGGCTCGCGCCAACCTGACGGGGCAGCCGCTTACGACGTTCAACCCGCGCGGGGTTCAGACCTTGACCGGCGATCTCTCGGGAACAAATTCAGGTAACTATTACTTTAATCCCGCGGCGTTCACGACTGCGCAGGTCGGGTCTTTGTCGGACCCCTGTTCTGCGCCTTCGCCAACGTGCTTTCCTTCAACGGCCCAGGTCATAGCGAACCCGTCTTTGCTCACCTATGGAACAGCATCGCGTGGATTGCTGCGCGGCCCGGGAAGGACGAACCTCGACATGTCGCTCGTGAAGAACACGGCCATCACGGAAAAGCTCCATCTCGAAATCCGTGTGGACGCTTTTAACCTCTTCAACCACGCAGAATTCGCCGACCCGGTTACAAACATCGCCTCTCCTGAGTTTGGCCAAATCATAGCCACGGGGAGTCCCAGTACAAATCAGCCCTTGGCGCGAATACTGCAGCTCGCGGCTAAGTTCACCTTCTAACGCGGCCTTACCGCAGGGAAAATAGGCGGGAGCGAAAGCTCCCTAACACGTTGTGGCATTACCGAAAAGGGCCGGCCGTGCCAAGGCTTCTCCGCCGAGGCACGGCTTTTGCTTTGCGCAACGGTTCGCTCGATACACGGCTGGCCAGGGGCTATCCATCTTTTCGGGGGCCGAGACGAGCCCCGACTTCTCGACGGAGAGGTGTCTGGCTCAATCCTGGGAGCGATACGAGGGATTCCGCCGATCGCAATGGCCAGGCTTCTAACATTGGGACGGAATCATCTCTTTCGCGTACGGCGCACCTCCTTTCTGATTTGAACGCCAACGGACTTGGTTTGATGTTTTGTTTTTCAAAAATCTAAGATTCCCGTAAATCAAAAACCGAAAGCCAAATCCAAAGAACTCTTCTTGACATCGACAGGCCACTTGGCCTACAAGCTACGTCAACAGTCGCTTGCGTGGTGGGGAAAAGTGCCCGAAGCCGAATTTTTTCTCCAGGTTGAGACCCTGCAAAGTGCCGCATTGTTTTCTGTCGGGTTGGTGCCGCCCAACAGCGTGTATTTCAATTTCAGACAGCTGTGCGCGAAAGGGGCGATCTATGAAGTGGTCTTCCAAAAGTTTCATGCTTCTCGTTTGGTTAATTACATGCTCCGTTATGGCTGGCGCCGCTCGGGCACAAAACGTCGGTAGCTTGCAGGGGACGGTGACCGATGCGACGGGAGCCGCTATTGCCGGGGCGAAGGTGACGGCAACGGATGTCGGCAGCGGTGTGGTGCACTCAGAAGAATCGGACAAAACAGGTGAATTCGATTTTCCTCAATTGCCGCCCGGGGCATATAAAATTCAGGTTATCAAAGATGGCTTCAGGACTTTTGTGGCTGAGAGAGTAACCGTTCTCGTGGCCAGCCCGACGCGCTTCGACGTCAAACTCGAATTGGGAGCGATGTCGCAGAAGGTAGTCGTCGAAGGAGCCTCGGCGCCGGCGCTAAATACCGAGGACGCCACCGTAGGAAATGTGATTGGTGAGCAGGAAGTGAAAAGCCTGCCCTTCCTGGCGCGCAACGTAGTCAACTTGCTGACCATGCAGCCAGGCGTGATTTTTACGGGGATGACGGACACGGACCAGCTTTCGATGGGCTCTATTCAGACTCTCGACCCTCGAGAAGGTTCCGTGAACGGCATGCGCGGGAACCAGACCAGTGTGACGCTGGACGGAGTAGATTCGAACGACTGGCAGAATCAGTCGGCGTTTACAAGCGCGCTGCCTGTGACCCTCGACTCCGTCCAAGAGTTCCGCGTCACAACGACCAACGCCAACGCCACGAGCGGCCTGGTTGGCGGGGCCGAAGTTCAATTGGTAACCAAGAGCGGCACAAACGATTTCCACGGAAACGCGCGATGGTATTACCGCACGACGGGGACTTCCGCCAATTCGTTCTTCGACAATCAGAGTGATATTGCGCGGCCGAAACTCCAGCGCAACATTGGAGGCGGTTCGCTTGGCGGTCCGATCAAGAAGGATCGCGCCTATTTCTTTCTGGACAATGAGGAACGACGGGATGCAACGGCGGCCACTGAGATCAGGACGGTGCCGTCAAACTCCTTGCGAGACGGCATATTGCTCTACCAGTGCACAGCGGGTTCCACGTGCCCCGGGGGTTCAATCCAGGGCCTGACAGCTGCTCATCAGTTTCCCGCGGGTTATACCGGCCTAGGACCATCGGACCTCCAATCCCTGGATCCAGCAGGGTTGGGGATTAATCAGGCAATGATTAAATACATGTCGCTATTTCCACAAGGCAATGACCCATTCGTCGGGTTCGACGCGCCGGGGGATGGCACCGTTCTGAACTTTGAAGGGTTTCGCTTCAATGCACCTGAACTCACCTACAACAACACCTATATCGCACGCCTGGACTACAACATCACACAGGACGGCAAGCATTCCATTTTCTGGCGCGGCAATTTGGAGGGGTTGAATACGGACATCACCGGCGCGCAATTCCCGGGAGAGCCCGCGGCTTCGCAGCTCTTGAACAATAGCCGCGGCTATGCCGTTCAGTACCAGGGTCAGTTGAGTCCACATCTGATCAACACGGCGCGCTTTGGCTATACAAGGCAGGGAGTGGCGCAATCCGGGACGACCGGGCCATCGTTTGACGTGCGTTCCTTCGACGATATCCAAAACTACACAGCGCGGCCGGTTGACCGCGTTGTGCCGGTTTACGAGGTGAATGACGACTTAAGTTACATCAAGGGCAAGCACACTATCCAGTTCGGCGGCGTTGCCCGATTCATAACCAATCACCGCATCGATGAAGGGAATTCCTTCCCCGCATACTCTGCAAATAATGGGTTTTGCGTTTCGCTTTGCAACGATGTTGCCGATGAAGTGAACGCCGCCGGCAGCGGCTTTCCGGGATCAACGAACCCCACAGCGATCACGCGGTCCTTCATGATGCTGACCGGCTCGATTACACAGGTCAATGCAACGGTACTCGGCGACCCGAGTACGGGTGCCGTTGAGCCTTTGGGAACACCTGACAAAAGGGATTTTGCGGAACGCTCCTACGAGGGTTACGTCCAGGATAGTTGGCATTTGCGGCCAAATCTGACTCTCACCGCCGGCTTGCGATACAGCTACGAAACACCCGTTTGGGAAACCAATGGGTTCGAGGTCCGGCCGACCGTTGACATCATGCAGTGGTTTCACCAGCGCGAAATAAACATGAATGAGGGAATTCCCTCCAGCGCTTCACCCCTCCTGAGCTGGGCTCCGGCGGGCAAAGCCAATCACGGCGCCAACTCCTGGTATGACCCCTACTACAAGGACATCGGCCCGAGACTATCTCTCGCCTATGCCCCTGCATTTACCACTGGTCTCTTGGGATCCCTATTTGGCGGTCCGGGAAAGACTTCTATCCGCATGGGGGGCGGGATCTATTACGATAACATCGGCCAGGTTATCGCTCTTGACAGCGATTCTCAGGGCTCGCCTGGTACTTCCACCGCCCTGATTAATAATTCGACGCAATTTACGCTTGCGTCAGCCCCGCGCTTCTCAGGTTCTTGTTCCACTTCTGGTTGCACGGGCTTGCCAGCAGCCGGGCCCCCGTTCTTCGACCCTCCCACTTCCGCAACCTTTCCGTACACGCCACCGGCCACCGCTTCCTTCACAGGATTTGCGGTTGATCCTCATTTGCGCACTCCACAGTCCTTTCACTTCACGCTTTCCGTGCAACGCGAACTGTCGCACGGCGTAGTTCTGGACGTCGCCTATGTAGGCGTCCTTGGACGACGCTTGCTTGGTAAGACGGACTTCGGCGCTTACGAAGACATCCGCGATCCCAAGAGCGGCGTTGACCTTTGGTCAGCTTACAGGCAGCTTGTGAAAGCTGGAAACCTTACCCCCACGGGCGGACCCGTTATCGACCCGGGAAACTTCGGGCAGTTGTCAACGATTCAGTCCATACCGTTCTTCACCAATATGCTTCCGAATATGGCGGCCTTTGTGGCCGGCTTCGATTGCGCTCCGACCGATACCGCCTGCAAATCTTCGACGCTGGCTTTGAATCCGACGCAAGCGTTTTACTCTTACGTTTACAGCAACTATGCGCCCTCGTGGGGTTGCGCGCTCTATCCAATGGATACCGTTTCGATTCCGGGCACGCCTGGCTCTGGCCTCCCAAGCCCGTGGAACAAAACGGTTGATCCGAACGGTACCGGGCTCGTTCTCTTTCAGCCCCAGTTCCAAACATTGCCGGGCTGGACGAACTTTGGTAATTCCAACTACAACAGCCTGCAGGTTTCGGTCCGCAAGAACGTAGGTGTTGCCCTCATCGGTGCTAACTACGTTTTCTCCAAAAGCATAGATAACACGTCCACCGGCGAGAACGGTGACATCGCTTCCGGAGGCTCGACTTTGAGCGGAATCATCCAGAACCCCTTCGACCTGCGCGACGGCCGTGCGTTGTCCGACTTCAACCTGAGGCACAACTTCAACGCCTACTATGTCCTGGATCTTCCTTTTGGCCGGGGACGGAAATACCTGGGCAGTACCAATCGCTTTGCGGACGCGGTTGTCGGGGGCTGGGAATTCACCGGCGCCGTGCGGTGGCATTCCGGCTTCCCGGAGAGCCCGGGCGACGGCTTCAACTTTGCAACCAACTTCTTCCTGACGTCGTCCGGCACATGGACGGGGCCAACCGGTTCGAGTCTCACTCGCGACGCGCTTCGTAGCAACGGCTCCTTCTCGGGTCCAAACCTTTTTTCGAACCCGGATAGCACCTTTGCCAATGATATAGATTTCACCGGGCCAGGCCTCTCCGGTTCACGAAACGTCTTGACAGGGCCGGCTTATTTTGCGACGGACATGGGCTTGTACAAGACCTTCACGATGCCTTGGAGCGAGAAGCAGCATTTGCAGTTCCGCGTCTCGGCTTATAACGTATTCAACACCGTCAACTTTGATGACACCACGCTCTCCTTGGATCCTACCAGCCCCGGAACTTTCGGGAACATCACTGGAACGGCGGGACCCCGCGGCGGTGCGCGCGAAATGGAGTTTGCCGTCCGCTTTGAATTCTAGGCTCTTGTCAGTCTTCTTTACGAAAAGGCCTCCGGAGTACCGTACCCGGGGGCCTTTTCCGTTTCTGTAGTGCGGACTCCGCCGATGTATACTTCTCACCTGCAATTTTGCTCCATGACCATCGGCAAAAATACCGAGTTGGTGGAAGTGTGAACGGCGGAAAAAACCGAAAGATTCGCAGGAGGGACCTGCTTCGAGGATCGCTTCTTGGCGGAGGTGTGTTGCTCGCCGGGTTTGACAGGGTCCGCTGGCCAGGACCCATAGGATACCCATCCAAAGAGCTTTCTCCAGCCGGCAAGATGGTCGGAGTGGTGGAATTCACCGGGGAAGCACCGGTGCCGATGGACGAGGCATTTGGAGCGGAGCTCGATGGACGGCTTTATACGGATTTGTCCAGACTGACCGCCGAAAATAGCGTAATCCCAGTCGAACAGTTCTACATCCGGACGCGAGCATCGAATCTGCTAGATGTTCACAAGCAGTGGCTCGTGCATGTTGCCGGTGATGTGGTTAAACCATTCGATCTCACGATCGAGGAGTTGAGGCAGATGGAAAGACCCATGGGTCTCCACCTAATGGAATGCTCGGGCAATGTGCGCAGCTTGCACTTCGGAATGATCGGCGTGGCGGAATGGATAGGGGCGCCGTTGTCGAACATTCTTGAAAGGGCAAAGCCGAAACCGGACGCCAAGCGGGTGCTCATCTCCGGCTTTGATACCTATACGGCAAAGTCGGCCAGCTCGGTTCCTGGAGCCAGCTGGATCTTCACTCCGGACGAGCTGAAAAAGGCGGGGGCGTTTCTCGCGACCAAGATGAACGGCAGCCCGCTAACAAGGGACCATGGCGCACCCGTTCGTCTGGTTGTACCCGGTTGGTATGGATGCACTTGCATCAAATGGGTGGACGAAATCAGCTTCACGGATGACGCGATTCGGGCCACTTCTCAGATGCAGGAATACGCGTCAAGAACCATGCAAATCGGTATTCCACAGCTCGCGCGAGAGTACAAGCCAGCAACGATCGAGCAGGCCGCGATGCCCATCCGAATCGAGAAGTGGGCGGACGGCGAAAAAATCAGCTACAGGGTTGTGGGAATCCTCTGGGGAGGGACTGTCCCCGTCACTAAGCTCGAAATTCGCTTCAATCCGGAAGAAGAATATGTGGATGTGGACAACTTTCAACAGACAACGAACGACCCTTGGAGTCTTTGGACTCACACTTGGACGCCGAAGCAGCCTGGAACCTACTTGGTTCGATTGCGCGTTCCTCATCCGCAAGTCGTCGCGCGGAGGTTGGAGGCCGGATACTATATGAGAAGCGTAGAAATTTCGGAGATTTGAAAATGCTGCCATCGCGACTAGCCGGAAGCATCGGCGCCATCCTGGATCGGGACCGCGCGATGCGGAGAATACTGCTCCTGGCGCTGTGTTCCGGCCTCGTTTTGGGAATTGTTCCAGGGGCAGTGGCCCAGCACGAGGGACACGAGCCGAAAGAGGCTGTTGGATGGGTCCCGCGAGAACTGCTGGAACGTCCGCTTCCCCTGCGGCAGGGAATCGGAAAACTGCATGAAGAGGTAACGACGAGCTCGCCGGAGGCTCAGGCTTACTACGATCAGGGGCTGGCCTATCTCCATTCCTATGTATGGATCGAGGCGGCTCGATCCTTCCATCAGGCGTTGCGTCTAGACGCCTCGATAGCCATGGCTTATGTGGGATTGAGTGACGCTTACGTTGGATTGCTGGACGTTCCGTCCGCGCTGGCTGCTGAAGAGAAGGCAAAATCGCTCGCAGCCAAAGCGAGCGGCCACGAGCGCACGCGAATCTCGCTCCGCGCGCTGCAAATGGAATATATTCAGGATAGCAGCGACATCAAGAAGTACTTCGCCTACCGTCAGGCGCTGAATGATGCACTTTCCGCGACACCCAATGACCCATGGCTGTGGATCCTCCGTGGGTTTGCAGATGAAGGAACCCCAACGGCACACGGACAAGGCGGAGCCGTGGATACGATTGCGTTCTACCAAACTGCGCTCAGCCTATCTCCGGACAATTTTGCCGCGCACCATTACCTTGCTCATACGCTGGAAAACCACGGGCCGGCAAAGGAGGCCCTGGAGCAAAGCGAGATCTATGTCCGCATGGCTCCCGCAATTCCTCATGCACACCACATGCACGGACACAATCTGCGGAGAATGGGACAAACCGAGCAAGCCATCGAGGAGTTCCTGAAAGCCGAGGGACTCGAAGACGATTATTATCGTGCGGAAAATATCCCGCCGCAGTTTGACTGGCACCATGCACACAATCTGCAACTATTGGCGATGAGTTACGAGGCCCTGGGCCAGATCAAGGCAGCAGAAAGTGCATTTCAAAAGGCGTTTGCCCTGCCCGCCTACACGGATTTTGCTGACTACAATCGCAAAGCATGGCCGGAGTTCTTGCTGGACCACGGCCGGGCGCAAGAAGCGCTGGCGGCGTCACAAGAATTGGTAAACAGCCAGTGGGCGATGGCGCGATTTGCGGGGCACTCTCTGGCGGGGAGAGCGGAGCTTGCGATCCATCATCCCGAGGATGCGAGGGCCGACTTGGCGCTGGCGGAAAGGGAGACGGAGCAAATGCAGTCCGGAGTACTGAAATCCCTGTCCGATAGCGCATTGCTGCGCGCGGAAATCATGCTGCGCGAAGGAGAAATGGAGGAAGGCAACCGGTTGATGGAGAGAATTGTAAAGGACGTTGTCGCTGTGTCCGGGCCGGATGCTTGGAGCGAGGCGCTTTTCGAGCTCGAATATATTGCCCGCGTCGCGCGAGAGGCGAGCGATTGGACACTTGCCGAATCAGCGGCACAAGAAATGATTCGGCACGATCCGAGCTATGCTGGTGGGCATTTCGCACTCGGGTTAGCAGCTGAGCATCAAGGAAATGCCCCAACCGCCAAGGAGGAATTCGCCACAGCGCAAAAGCTTTGGAGCAAAGCTGATGCCAGCCTGCAGCCATCGCAGACGCAAAAGCCTTGAGCGCCCAGATACAGGGCAGTTCTGACTCGTCGCGTCATTTGAGAATGTAACCAGAACTATCCATATCGCGCCATTTGATATGTAACCCGGAGAGCGCTTGTTGTTGTGGCCCGGTCTTTTCCGTATCCCTTTCGCCGACCACCCTTGGCCTGGCTGATCTAGGAGTGCTCCAGCGCTTTCGGACTCAGCCGCCGGGTCGCCAGCTGGCAGATCCGCTAGTCTTTCTTGTAGATGGCTTTTGCCAACTGGAACGGATCGAGTGATCTCTCGAGTTCTCCCGGAAGGATCCAAAATTCAGATGATTCAAAGTCGCAAGCCGAATTAAAAGAACTTCCCTTGACACCGGCCCTGGATTTGGCCTAAAAGCTACGTCAAAGGTTGCTTGCGTGGTGGGGAAGGTTGCCCAAGGTCGAATTTTTCCAGGTTGAGACCCGGCAAAGCGCCGCAATGTTTTCGTGTCGGCTTGGCGCTGCCCACTTATATACAAATCAAATTTTGGGTGGGGTGCGCGAAAGGAGCGGTCCATGAGGTGCGATTTTGTGAAGCGCAGCTTTGCGGTTTGCTGCTTAACACTGATTTTTGGTTTTACATGCGCATGGGCGCAAAATGGCACTACATCGTTGCGGGGCACTGTCACCGACCAAAAGGGAGCATCTGTGCCCGGTGCGTTGGTCACGCTCGACAATTCGAGTCTTGGTATTTCTCTGAGCATGAAGACTGACAAGGACGGTGGATATCAATTCCTGGAGCTCAGGCCAACTACTTACACGGTCACCGTCACGTCCTCTGGTTTCGCTACTATTCGGCAGACCGGATTGCAATTGCTGGTCGCCACGCCTCGAACAGAAGACTTCAAGCTGGAACTTGCCAGCGTATCGACCACAATTGAAGTAACCGGCGCAGCGCAGACCATTAACACTACCGATGCCACTCTCGGCAATGCATTTGGATCGGCACAGATTGGGGCGCTGCCATTTGAAGGCCGCGATCCCGCCGGCATGCTGAGCCTTCAGCCAGGTGTTGTCAGCGTTGCTGATCCTCAGATCCAGAGAGACAATCAGAGTTTCGACAGCCGCAGCGGATCTGTTAACGGCGCGCGAAGCGATCAGACCAATATCACGCTGGACGGCGTGGACGACAACGACCAGCTATACGGATACGCCTTTCAAGGTGCGTTGCGGGCTACGTTGGACTCCATCGAGGAGTTTCGCGTGACCACTTCGAACTCGGGCGCCGATCAGGGGCGTTCGTCAGGTGGCCAGGTTTCATTGCAAACCAAAAGCGGTTCCAACCAGTTTCACGGAACGGCTTACGAATACAACAGGCCAACCGATCTGGTCGCCAATCAGTATTTCAACAAACTGGCGGAACTGCAGAATGATGAGCCCAACAAACCGCCCTTCCTGCTGCGAAACACCTTCGGAGCAACGTTTGGGGGACCGATCATCAAGGATCGCTTGTTCTTCTTCGTGGCCTACGAAGGGCAACGGTTGCGAGAAAATAGTCAGGTTACGCGAACCGTTCCGAGTGCGGCTTTGCGCGACGGCGTTATTCAATATGCTTGTGCAGCAACGGCGACGCAAACAGCTCAACAGGTCTGCCCCGGCGCAACAGTTCAGGGTTTGAGCGGAGCGTCCTATTCGGCACCGGCGGGATCTAATGTTCTTTCACCCACGCAAATTGCCAGCATGGATCCAAACTGCACCGGGTTGGGTACCTGCCCTCAAGGCGCGGGAGTCGACCCCAGCGTCATCAAGACGCTGAACGAATACCCCCTGCCGAACAGCAATCAGCAGGGCTACGGGTACAATTACCAGGCATTTACTTTCTCCTCTCCCGCACCGCAGAAGCAAGATACGTATATCGCACGGTTTGACTACAACATAACCTCGAGCGGCACGCAGCGATTGTTCGCCAGACTCGGCTTGCAAAACGACCACGCCGACGGCGTCGAGCAGTTTCCCGGGCAACCGGCTTCGACTGTGGACACAAACAACACAAAGGGAATCGTTGCTGGATATCTCTGGACCATCAGCCCAACCAAAATAAATAACTTTCACTACGGGTATATCCGTCAGGGAATCGGGCAAAACGGGATCTCCACCCAGCCGCTGGTATTTCTGCGCGGGCTAGACGATCCAACAGCGTATACGCGGACCACCAACGTTATTGTACCTGTGCACAATTTCACCGATGACTTCACCTGGACCATGGGCAAGCACGCTGTCACTTTCGGCGGGAACTACCGTCTCATAAACGACATTCGGAATTCCGACGCGGATTCCTTCAGCGATGCCTTGACCAATACAGGTTTCCTCGAACCCACAGGAATCTCAAACCAGGGTGGTAGTTTCGACCCGGCCGCATTTGGGTTTCCGGCTGTCGACACAAGCGCACAAAATGCGTACGACTACCCGATGATTGCTTTAGCGGGAATCCTCACAGAGGAGGACAACACCTACGTCCAAAACAAGAGCGGGCAATTTCTGCCGCCGGGATCGTTTGTTCCGCGCCACTTCCGCGACAACGAAGTGGAATTTTACGGCATGGATGCATGGCGCATTAAGTCCAATCTGACGATGACATATGGCCTGCGTTATTCGCTCCTGCAGCCGCCTTATGAGACAAAGGGCAACCAGGTCTGTCCCAGCATAAGTCTGGACCAGTTCTTCCAGACCCGCATGGCCGACATGGTGCAAGGGATTTCTTATTCTCCCAATTTCAGTTTCGATCTCTGCGGACCTGCCAATGGCAAGCCTGGGTATTGGAGCTGGGACCGCAAGGATTTCGCTCCCAGATGGTCTTTGGCGTATTCCCCAAGTTATAGCCAAGGATTGCTCGGAAGCCTATTTGGAGGTGCGGGAAAGAGCTCTATCCGGCTCGGAGCTGGAGTGTATTACGATCACTTCGGCGAAGGGATTGTGAACACGTTCGATCGCAATGGATCCTTCGGATTCGTGACCACCGGTGCTTTGCCGCCTGGAACTGTCGACCTGGACACGGCACCCCGTTACACGGGAATCAACGATCTACCGCCGTCCCTAGCGTATCCGGCGCCGGCGGCGGGATTCCCCGTAACGCCGGGCGGCAACTTCTTGATCTACTACGGTCTGGACGACAAGCTCAAGACTCCGTATTCCTACGGATTTGACGTTTCCTTTACACGCGAGCTTAAAGGAGGTTTCACGATCGAAGCCGCGTACGTGAACAGACTGGGACGCAGGTTACTGCAGGAGAGGGACCTCGCACAGCCGCTCAATCTCTACGATCCAAAATCGAAAGTTAGTTACTTCCAGGCGGTGACGGCCCTTGCAAAAATTGACCGTACGGGTGAGTCGGTTGAGAACTTTGCCGCGAATCCGAACCTGCCTGCCAATATCGTGCAGTATTGGACGGATATGATGCAGCCCCTTCAGGCTGGCGGGGCGTATAGCATCGGAGGCAGTTCCTGCGTCGATGGCGGTACACCCGGGAGCACCACGAGCCCTTTGGTTGCGGCCTACGCCCTATTTTGCAGTGGAATTTTTAATGAGACGACGCCGCTTTCCGCCTGGGACCTCGGCGGCATTCCCGACGCGAATCTACCTGGGGTGTCCTACTTCCCCATGAACGGGCCCAACTCTTTCTTTCAGAATCAATTTGCCTCGTTGTACGCGGAGAGTTCAATCGGCCGGAGCAATTACAACGCCGGGCAATTCATGATCCGCCATCGGATGACCCACGGCTTGAGTTGGGATTTCAACTACACCTATTCCAAGTCGATTGACGAAGGTTCCAACGCCGAGCGCATCAGCTTGCCAGAGGGGTTTGGCTATGCAAGCCAGCTCATCAACGCCTTCGACCCGGGCCAGAACCGTGCCGTCTCGGACTGGGACATGACCCACCAGATCAATTCCAATTGGGTGTATGAACTGCCTTTTGGACGGGGTCAGAAATGGGGCAACTCGTCAAATCGCTTTACAAATGCAGTGTTCGGCGGATGGACGATCTCCGGGCTTTATCGCTGGAGCAGCGGACTGCCATTTTCTGTCTCGAATGGATTCCAATTCCCCACGAACTGGGATCTCACCGGCCAGGCCGTCTTGGTTGGTCCAAAGCCCGCGACGGGAGTGGGAACGAATTGCTCCGGTGGCACCTGCAATCCCAACATCTTTGTAGGGGCGACGGGTGGGAACGGCAGCGCGATAAATTCCTTCGACTACCCGTTTCCGGGAGAGTCCGGATCCCGCAACAACTTTAGAGGTCCAGGTTACTTCGACATCGACGCCGCCGTCCGGAAGACCTGGAATTTCACTGAGAATGCAAAACTGGCGTTCGGCTTTGACGTTTTCAACTTGACGAACTCGGTGCGGTTCGACCCGGGCTCAGTCACCTTCAACGGCAACGCTGCGATAGACAGTGGCTCGGCGTTCGGCAACTACGAAAGCGTACTGACTGGATCCCGCCGCATCGAGATTTCGTTGCGGATTACTTTCTAGCAGCACGCTTCACGACATCTGCAGCCTCACCTTTGCCCGCCGGAGGGAAGCCTCTTCGGCGGGATTCTTTTTGATGAATGCAATGTGATGACATATTTGCGAGAATAGCTGCCTTCAAGAAACAACGCTGGCGTGATTTGTGCGAGCTCCAGAAATGGTTCCGCCGGCCGCTCTTGAAGTTGCAGAAAGCCGTCAAATCAGGGAGATTTGAGTTGTGGAAGCTTGGATGGAACGAGCATTTTACCTGTGCTATTCTTTAGTTCTACGCAATCGTATGATTTGTTGCGTATGTCTATTGTCGGGGCGTAGCGCAGCCTGGCTAGCGCGCCTGGTTCGGGACCAGGAGGTCGAAGGTTCAAATCCTTTCGCCCCGACCAATTTTTTCAGGTCCAGACCGGAGACATAGGTAACAGAACGTACCGGCTACATAGGTAACACTTTTGGGCCAAAAGGGTTGTCGAGAGGCTGCAAAGTTTTTTGCTCCAATCCGTGTTACCGGAAAT
>Ga0210391_10000203_pt1 | contig 70888 bp, 73 predicted proteins | sample IncBWC12OmetaG_FD_160573 | JGI IMG/M metagenome (GOLD analysis project Ga0210391, IMG submission 160573) | Forest soil microbial communities from Barre Woods Harvard Forest LTER site, Petersham, Massachusetts, United States - Inc-BW-C-12-O ...
ATCCTAACCGGCTGGCCATCGGCGGATACAGCTACGGCGGCTACATGACCAACTGGCTGATCACGCAGACGACACGCTTCAAGGCGGCGGTCACAGGCGCGGGTGCGGTGGAGCATGCAGCCAACTGGGGCAACGACGACCTGACCTGGGACGATGCCTGGTATCTCTCCGGAGCGCCGTGGGAGAAGCCAGAGCTTTATCAGAGCGAAGCGGCGCTCTTCCAGATCAACAAGGTTACGACTCCGACGCACATCGTGGGAGGGAACGCCGACAACCGCGTGAGTTACTTCGAGCAAGTACTACTTGAGCGGGCGCTCGAGAAGCTCAATGTTCCTCATGCGCTGCTGGTCTTTCCGGGGGAGAATCATCCGCTGGATAAGAATCCATGGCACGGATATATCAAGGTTCGGGAAGAGCTGAAGTGGCTGGACAAGTACGTCCCAAAATGAAATTGGGGAGGGGTACCCCCCTCCCCCGTTTTTACCGAATTCGTAACCGTTTCATTCGACTATGTTTAGATCATGTTATTTGTAACCGTTTCATTCTATTGCCCTTAGAATGCGTAATCTGTAATCGTTTCATTCCATTAGGTTTGGGGTCGAAACTGCTTGGTTCAGGGACAGAGAGCCAGGATCCTTCCCTTGTTGCCCATTGATTCTGCGGTAGTTACGTCCAGATAATTGATTTAAAAATAGATAACTCATCAATGAGGCTGTTTTAGGCGCCTGTACCGCCCTATTTCAATTATAGAGATTCACAGGAAAAGATCGGCCAAGTACTTTTTCCCGTTTTCGTTTTGAATGAGCCAGTTACGATGTCGCTGGGCACTTGAGGAGTTGACAAACGGGGTCCCGGTTGACTGCACCCGTTATTTCTCGGCGTCTGGCTTAGCTCCGGGCAGGCGCTTTCTCAGGAAGGCGATCTGTCCGCAGTGGTGCGCCTCGTGCTCACAAACGTGGAACCACTTACAGTGGTTGTTCCAGCCCCACTCCTTGTCGTCGACGGCCATGAACCAGGCATCGTCCTTTTTGGCGAACTGGGCGAGCGTTTTCGCGCGAACTTCCTGAAGAATGTTCAAGTAGTAGTCCCGGTCGTGGCCCTTGATGGTCTTGCGACCCGCGTCGCCCAGATTCATCGCCGGGTCCCACTGTTTCTTGATGGAGTCGGACCAGCTATCCCACTTCATCCCGTCGAAGGTATTCATCTGGTAGTAGGTTTCGGTGGCAGCGAGATGCAGCATTAGCGCGCCGATGGTGTTGGCGTTGGGGTCGATGAGGTAGTCGAGATCGGCCTGCGACAGGCCCTTGGTAGTAACAATGATGCCGTTGACCTCGCGCAGCCAGGTGAGCTCGGAGACGAATACTCCAATCTGCGGAGAATATCCGGGCCTCGGTCCAAGGATGTTGACACTAGTATCGTCGGCTGCCACGGACTCGGGTGGTGCGAACGTTCCCAGCAGTCCGGAGAGGCCGGCGGTGAGCGCAGCTGAGCCTTTCAGAAAGCTTCTTCTGTCGGCATAGCAATGATTGGGGAGGGAATCGGGCTCGCTCATGGGTTTCTTCTGGCCTCGGGCACGGGTTGACCGTTGAAGGTTCGCGTCCGTCAGCTTGCAACATAATCTTTTTTTCCGGACCGTGCTACAGACCGCCCTTTCTTCCTCTGGGACGACGTGGAAGTAGCGCTCTGTTGTGTATTGACATCCTTGCCACTCGATGCTACAATGACGCCGCAATATCGGAGATACTTGGGGAGTACTTAACAGAAAGGGGTTTTTCTCATGGCTCTCGATCTAACGGGGACATGGCATGGAGTTTACGCGGAAGTAGACGGCGAGGCACTCTCCGCCAGCTACTCTCGCGGCGTCGAATCCACTTACCAGGTTAACGAATTCTCAATCAAAATTCACGGAAAAGTTGAACATGAAGGCACTTATTCGATCAACGAGAAAGTCGATCCCAACCAAATTACCTTTGTCTATACGAAGAGTTCGCACTTCGAACTGAACAAACCACGCACTGGCATCCTTCAACTCGCTGGCACCACCTATAAAAATTGCATCGGGGCAATTGGAGCGAAAGTTCCACACGGTTTCAATACGGCCCCAAATTCGAACACTGTTCTCACGGTGTTGCAAAAGAAAGGCGCCGAAGCAGCAGCTTCCGAGGCCATTTCACCTCAAGTCGGACCTAGAATACTGGCTTGGTAAGCATACTGTCTCGACGACGTTGTTACGGATGTTGAGATCGGAATAGCCTTCGCGGCCGGGTGTGCGGCCTCGGCTCACCTGTTCGCGCTGGACACCGGCGATAGCTTGTGCGCAACGATAGCAGAGAAAACTCCGCAGCTCTCGAGTAGTGGAGTCCCTTTTAGTGCGGTATCGCCCTTGGGATCCAGGCTCTTTTAGCTTGTTGGATGAATCGGGTCGCTGCATGACTCGCGAATCATCCGAAGGGGTACTTGAATGTTCCCATTGCAAATTCTTCGAGAGCAGCCGCTTATCAAGTTCAATCAACAATTACCAATGTTTAATTGGCATTATCCGTTCAATTCCGAGAAGGACTTGAACGAAGATCGGTTAGCGCCGTACTTATGTCCCCAAAAGACCACAGTTCGACGAAGAGCAGTTTATATCCACATTCCTTTCTGCGAGACGATCTGTAACTTCTGTCCATTCCGCCATGATCTCCATAGATCTGACGCAACCATTCAGCGATATCTTAGCGCACTGCTAGATGAGATCGCTCTGAAGAGAGAGTTCCTAGGAGACGTTAAGGTCGATGCCATCTTCGTCGGAGGGGGAACGCCCTCGCTCCTTAGTCCGCAGCAGATCGAGTCTCTGGGCGAGACCATCCTCAGGAGTTTCGACTTGCATGGCTTGCAGGAATTTACCTTCGAGGTAGAGGTGAAGAGTGTCTCGCGAGACAAGCTTCAGGCTATGCACGATATCGGAGTGAACCGGATCAGCTTTGGAGCACAGACCTTCTCGGAAAAGTATCGGGCTCTCTTTTCCCTCGACGCTACTCGAAGTCAGATTACGGCGGCAGCGGAAGTTCTGAATAGCATGTTCCCTTACACAAACGTCGATTTGCTGTACGGCATGGCAGGGCAAAAGCTGGATGAGCTCGATGACGATGTGACCGCGGCAATGAGCCTGGGAACGACGACGATCGACGTCTATCCGATCAATAATCTCACGGCTCCGCGCTCGATGCACTCCGCGCTGACCGGGGCGGGATTGAACGCGTTACCCGAGGCGCTACGCGTGCAATTTCGTATGCACCTTGAGCGGCGCTTTCGCGAGCTTGGTTATAGGCCGATCAATGGATACGGTTTTAGCATTGCTGGCGACAAGTGCCATGATTCCGCGGACCCGGTGCAGCACTCGCCGAAGTTCTTGTATCACGATTTGGTTTATGGCTACGAAGACGACGAAATTATCGGATATGGAGTATCAGCTATTAGTCAAATGCCGGGATTCAACTTGTATAACTTTGTGAGCCGGCAAGCATACATGAGCGAGGTTCTGACGAAACGGGCATTGCCGCATCAGGTTTTCGGGCCGATTGCGGCGCCGGAACGAGGCATTGTTTCGTTTCCGTTTCGCGGGGTTCTCGATAAATCACGAGTGGCCTGGGAGCGAGTTCCCGACGAGACATGGTTTGCTCTGGAGGACGCATTGGAAGCGGGACTTATTGCTGACCTGGAGGACAGGTATGTGCTTACACAGGTTGGCTGGCTGTTCTATGTCAACCTTATGTACTACTTCATGCCTGAGGTGGGAAAACGCCGGATCTCGAACAAAATTGAATGTGAACGGGTTAGCCACGCCTGCGGAGACACCGACCTGACCCAGTTGACTCGCTCTAGTGTGACGTTGCTCGGAGGTCGCCGCTCTTTCTGAGAAGCCGCTCGTTTCGAGAAGCCACATGAGTCGCCATTTTGTTCGAGGAGAATCGAACATGGGCCACCCTTCAGCGCGAGGCCGCGACATTCTCGTGACGGTCGATTCCAGTTTGGCGAAAATGTAAGGGACGATGTGTGGCCGCTACCAAAGACGCTCGGACAAACAACGCATCGCTGAAGCCTTACAGCTTGGCAATGTCGATGGCCTCACTTTGGAGCTCGCTCCGGGTTACAACGCTGCTCCGCAATCGATTCAGCCGGTGATTGTGTGGGATAAGCGCGAAGGGATGCGCGGCATGACCGGGCGATGCTATGCCGGGTTCAAGGGCGAATCAGCACGAACCCGCTAGAGTATGTTCACCGCACGCGCCGCCAGCAGTGCGACGGTCGTGAATGAGATGAGCGACTGGACCATCATCATCATCTTGGCCCAGCGCGAAAGGACGGGCGAGTCTGTGGGCGAGAAAGCGGTGCTGGTGTTGAAGGCCAGAAACAGGTAATCGACAAAGCCGGGACTCCAGGTATCCTCGCCCATTTCACGCCTGGTTTGCTGGTCGAGCGTCATCTGCGGAAACAGGAAGGCGCCGTCGGTGTGAACGCCGCGCAGTTCGCGGGCGCGAGGTCCGCCGGCGTCGAGCCGCCAATACCATGAAGCGAAGACAATCACATTCGTGATCCATAATGCCGCCGCGGAGATCAACATCTCCTGCGGCTGTTGCTTGTGGGATGGGAGTGCCGCGATGAGAAGGCCAAGCGACCAGATCATGTCAATGGTGACGACGGAAGTCACGATATAGCCCAACACCTTGTTGAGCAGGTCTAAGTGGTGGTAGTGCGCCCACACAGTGGGAATCAACAGCACTCCGACGATGGCAATGAGCAGCCAGTCGGGGCCGACGGAGAGATAGGAGGGAAGGGCCAGGCGCAATCCACCCACGGCCAATAGCGCGACCATTGCAGGCCATCGTGGTTCGAGCCGTATGGGAGTTTCTGTCATGCGATTCTCCCATCATGCCCGTGGAAGTGAGTCGAGGCAAGCTTCAGGGGTCGAGCGCACAGGATTCGGGACAGAGAGATCAGGAATCGCTCATATTCGGAAAGCAATTCTTTCGGATCCATTTCCACAGGGCGGGCACCAGCACGGCTGCGAATGCGAAGCTCAGGATGGGGTTCTTCTGGATGACATCGATCAAATCGTAGTTGAAGAGCGAGAAGCCGTTTGCATAGGCCACAGCTTTTTCCGTGTCGCGACCGACGTCAAGCTTCAGCGAATCGGAGCCGAGCTTGAGGCGGCTGAAGGTGATCCCGCTCTCTCCGCGAGAGGTCCGCACATCGAGCCGCGGGGTAGTGGCGCGCTGCTCGGAGACAACCTGCAGGCCGCCCGCACGGAGCATATTGTCGCCGAGAGAGACGCCTTCGAAGGTCTGGTCCGGTCCTGTCCAGATGGCCACGGCCGGGTTTGCAGGATTGAAGTGCAGATCGATTTTGCCGCTGTGCGCCAGCATGCGTACGGGGATAGGGGGCAGGTCGATCGGTGGGTGGCTTCCCACCGTAAGCAGCTTGTGACAACCGGCGAGATCCGTCCCTCCCTCCGAGGGAGGGTCGGTGTGAACTTCGATTTCCATCTGCGATGCGCCGGTGTCCAGCACGACCTGACGAAAGCGCTGTGCGCCGGCCGTTTCGTCGGTCTGGTAGAGCTTTAGAGCTTCGACCGGAGCCGAGCCGGGAGCGCGGCGAATTTCAATCACGGTATGGCAGGTGTCTTCCGGCTTAGAGGGGCTTGGTCCGTCGCCCGTTGTGTAGCTGATTCTGCCGGGCGCAAGCGGGGCGGAGCCGGGAAATAACAGATGTTGAGACTGATCGTCCAGGGTTGCATTGTCCAACCAGATATCGGCGACCTCGTTCTTGCTCCCGACATAGGAAAGCGCGAGATCTCCGGGAGCGATTTCCGGCTTCTTGAGGATGATCTGTTCTTCTCCGAGGCGGGCGAGGCTTTTGGCGTTGAGGTCGTCGATGGGCAAGGAAACGGCGCGCGGAATATGCGATCCAAGGTAGACGAGCAACGCAGCAAGAACGAAAACAGACACGGCGGTGACTCGGCGAAAGGGCAGCGAACTTCGCCAGTATTGCCGTACTCTGGACGGCCGCCTTCGGCCGCCGACGCTACTTGACGACATCGACGATGTCCGGCGACCAGGCGACGACCCAGTCGCCGCCATTTTCAAGGCCGCGCCAGGCTCGGATCTGAAGCATGTGTTCGCCCGGCTTGCCCTTGCCTTCCCAGGTCCCGCCGGCTCGCATGCCTTCAGGGACGGGAGAGAGTTTCTCCTCCTGATCCTTCTGGACCAGAAGGCGTCCATTGTAGGTCGTGGCGATGATGAACTCCGCGCGCACGCCGTCGAAGGCCGAGTGAGCGTGGAAACCGAAATTTGCAACTTCCTTTGCCTGCGGGTGGATGGTCGCTGGTTGGAAGGTCAACTGATCGATAGCAACCGAGCCCACCGCTCTTTCTCCTGCTCCGAGACCATAGGTGCGCAGGCCCGGCGGCGTACTCGCACCCGCCAGGGGAACGGCGTGGACGTAAAAGTAAGCAGTTTGCAGTTTGGTGCCGAAGTCTGGCGGGAGCCGAAATATTGCGTAGGCGCGAAGGTTCGGCGTGTTGTGGATGATCGCCTTGAATTGGTGGTTGTCTGCTGTGTTGACGTCTATCTGCGCATCGCCTGGCGAGTCGAGCATGAAGTCAAGGACAACGGGCCAATTCGGGCCTGCGACACACTTGACTACGAAACCGGTCATATCCAACTTATCCGAAATTTGTGGCCCCTTGTCGGCGAGTTTCTGCGGCGGAAGGTCGTTAAGGGAAGCCGGAGTCGGAATGAACGGCTCGAATCCAGGGGGGAGAGGCCGCGTGCGGAGAGGAGCCTGTCCAGAGATCTGTCCTCCGGTCGATCCCGTCGAGTTCCGGCCGTCGTTCGATCCCGTCGAGTTCCGGCCGTCGTTCGAGCCCTTTGAGGTTTGACCGTCGCTCGATTCCCTCGGAGTCTTGCCCGAATTTGTCTCCGGACCATGCCCATGGTTTTTAGGCGGACCTTGCGTGGCGTGAGCGACTGCTACCGAGATGTGCCCAGTCTGGGTGTGCTGATTTTGCGCCTGTACCAGACCCGAAACAGCCAGCGCGATCGCCAGCGCTGTAGAGGCGGAGAAAAGTCGGCGGCAGGCCGCTTTCCCGTTGAATTTCTCGGATGAGTGACGCAGCATGAGCTCTCCTGACAGCAAGAATGTTGCGGAGTCTCTTAGAGGTCGTAATTCTACACCTGGAAGCCAGCAAGAACCGGAAGAGCAAAAGGAGAACAGCCCCTTAGACGATGATTCTATGGTGTTCAGTCTCTGAAATTCGTTTCAAGAGTTCGATGCCAAGGGTGTATGCTCACGCCCGGGAAATGATTTCGGTCGTGGACAAGGATGGACTGGTTTATCAGAAAGACCTCGGCCCTAATACGGCCAGTCTTGCCAAGGCAATGACCTCCTACAATCCCGACAAGACGTGGCAGAGGGTTGAATAGGCCGGCACTTCGCTCATAGCGCCACGGGCGGCGGGAGACACTGCCCATTTCTGGACACTGCGGCGCGAGAACGAACAGACCCTCGGTGAAGGCGCTGCTCTAAGGCCTCATTCTTCAAGACCTAATGGCACCTTTCGATGGAAGGCCGCGTGCTCTTCTATTGGGTTGGCGCGCTCACCTGCCGGGTTTGCGCGGGATTGGAAGACGCGAGTGACGAATCTCATCAGCGATATCCGCCACAGTCTGCGAATGATGGCGCGCAACCCGGGATTTGCGATCGTGGCAGTGGCCACGCTGGCCATCGGCATCGCGACGAGCACTACGGTGTTCAGCTGGATCGACGCGGTGTTGCTGCGTCCGCTGTCGGGTGTTCGGGAGCCGGACCGCCTCGTCGCGGTAGAGACGGTGACGCCGAATGGAGCCTTCGTTCCGAACTCGTATCCTGACTATCGCGATTTTCGCGATCACCTGACCCTCCTCGATGGTATTGCCGTTACACGCCCCGTGGCTTTCAGCGTGGGCAAGCAAGATCATGCGGAGCGGGTATGGGGCGAACTGGTCTCCGGTAACTTTTTTGCGGTGTTGGGTGCGAAAGCCGCGTTGGGACGGGTATTTCTGCCTGCGGAATACGGTGACAAGCCGGGTGCATTTCCGGTTGCGGTGATCAGCGACCGATTCTGGCGATCCCATTACGGCAGCAATCCGAAGATCGTGGGCAGTACGATTCGCGTCAACCAGCACGAGCTGACCGTTGTGGGCGTGGCCGCGCCGGGATTCCACGGATCCATGGCGGGCGAGGGATTCGACTTGTGGGTGCCCTACATGATGCAGCCGCAGTTGAACGGCGTGGAAGAGTGGATGCTGCGCGACCGCGGAGACCGCAACATGCTGGGCTTCGCGCGGTTGAAGCCGGGTGTAACGCAGGACCAGGCACGTGAGGAACTGGTTGCGCTCTACAGCCGGATGGCGGTCGCAGACGCGGACATGGATCGGGGAATGAGCGCCACGCTGATGCCGCTGTGGAAGTCGCATTTTGGTCCGCAGGGATTGCTGCTGGGTCCGCTGCGCATTCTGATGGGCGTGTGTGTCTTGGTGCTGCTGATTGTCTGCGCGAATGTGGCAAATCTGCTGATGGCTCGTTCGGCGGCTCGGCAGAAGGAGTTCAGCACTCGGCTGGCACTGGGTGCGGGACGCGCACGGCTGGCGCGGCAAGTACTGACCGAAAGCCTGTTGCTGGCTGCGGGCGGAGCGCTGGCGGGAGTCGCCGCGACGAATTGGATGAGCCACGCGCTTGTGTATCTGTTGCCCCCTGGACAGATGTATCCGCCGGGGCTGGACTTTCAATGGAACGGGCGTGTGCTTGGCTTTAGCTTGCTCCTGTGCATGCTCACGGCGCTGCTGGCGGGGCTGGTTCCCGCGCTGCAATCGGGCCGGGCCGATTTGAATGAAGGGCTGAACGAGAACGGAAGAAGCGGGACAACCGGCGTGCGCTCGCATCGCCTGAGGTCGGTTCTGGTGGCCGCCGAGGTTTCGCTGGCGCTGGTTACGCTGATCGGCGCCGGGTTGTTCGCGCGCGGTTTTGCGGCGACGAGCGCGATCAAGCCGGGCTTCGACCCAAGGCATGTGCTGCTGTCTCAGTTTTACCTTTCGACCAGCGGATACAACCTCGAACAGCGGAAGGAATTCTGCAGGCGCCTCGAAGAGAAGGTCGACTCGGCTCCCGGAGTGGTGAGCGCGGCCTACTCCGATGGCGTGCCGCTGGGTTTCGAACCAAGCTGGTGGGAGGATTTGCGCATCGAAGGCTACGTGCCGGGCCGAAGCGAGAACATGAAAATCTTCCGCAACGTGATTTCGCCCGGCTATCTGCCATTGATGCGGATTCCGGTGACAGAGGGAAGAAATTTCACCGAGCACGACGATGAAAAGTCGCCGCTGGTGATGATTGTGAACCAGACATTCGCACGGCGCTTTTTCGGTGCCGGCAATCCAATCGGGCGGCGCATTCATGGCTGGGGCGAGTGGCTCACCGTGGTTGGCGTAGCGCAGGACAGCAAGTATCACTACCTGAGCGAAGCGGCCACACCTTATTTTTATGTTCCGTTCCGGCAGGTCTATCGCGCCGACATGACGCTGGCATTTTATGTCCGGACCAAGGGCGACCCGAATGGGGCGCTGGCGATGGTGCGCGAGAAAGTGCGGGAGATTGATCCGAACGTAACGGTCTTCGACGCCGTGCCGCTGGAGGAGTACATCGGGGCTTCGCTGTACCCGCAGAAGCTGGCGGCCAGCCTGCTGGGCGTGCTCGGATCAATAGCGGTGATGCTGGCGGCAGTGGGGCTTTATAGCGTGCTGGCCTTTGCGGTGACGCAGCGGACGCATGAGATCGGGATCAGAATGGCGCTCGGGGCAAGTCCGGCGGATGTACTGGGCCTGGTCGTCCGGCAGGGTTTGACGGTAGCGTCGTTCGGATTGGTTGTTGGGCTGGGGCTCGCGTTAGCCGCTGCTCGCATCTTTGCGTCGATCTCATTTACCGGCGAGGCGATGGGGAGTCATGGTACCTTGCTGGGCGCGGCCGCGACTGATCCGCTGATTTATCTTGGGGCGGCGATCTTTCTTGCCGGAGTGGCTGCTCTCGCTGCGTACATCCCTGCGAAGCGCGCAGCCAGCGTCGATCCGATGACGGCGCTGCGCTGCGAATGAGTTGAAGCCCTCCCCCTCTCTTGACAAGTATAGACAGGTATACAGAGACTGCTGAAGAGTGTCCGTGTGCGGATTCATGAATATCTTTTGCAGTTTATTTCAGCGATGGGTGGGAGAGCGTGATCAAGGGATTTGCGGTTGCGGCAGTGTTAGGTTCGGTTCTGTGGGCAATGAGTGTCGAGGCGCAAAATACAAGCTTTAATAACACGCTGATGCCGCAGCCGGCGCTCATTACCGTGAAGTCGGGCGGGCTGGCGCTGACGCCGCAGTTCACGGTTGCGCACTACCAGGACTGGCGCCTCGATGGAGCCGTCCGACGTTTCGCGGCGCGCCTGAAGTTTCAGACCGCTCTGCCGATCGCGGCCCCGCCGGACGCATCCACGCCACCCACACTGATCATCACGGTCGATGGGCCGGGAGAGGCGATTCAGGGTCCGGACGAAAACGAATCGTACTCTCTGGAGGTCACGCCATCCGGAGTCCGCCTGCACGCGGCGACTGTTGTCGGCGCCATGCGGGGTCTGGAAACGCTGCTGCAGCTTGTTCAGCCCTCGGGTTCCGGTTTCATCCTGCCTGCGGTTTCGATTCAGGACGCGCCGCGGTTTCGCTGGCGCGGGCTGATGATCGACGTCAGCCGGCACTTCCAGCCGATCGATGTGATCAAGCGCACGCTGGACGGCATGGCCGCGGTGAAGCTGAACGTCTTCCACTGGCATCTGAGCGACGACCAGGGATTTCGCATCGAGAGCAAGGTTTTCCCCAAGCTGACAGACATGGGCTCGGACGGCTTGTTCTACACGCAGGATCAGGCGCGCGAGATCGTGGCCTATGCGCGGGAGCGCGGGATTCGCGTGGTGCCGGAGTTCGATATTCCGGGCCATGCGCTGTCGTGGATGGTGGGCTATCCCGAGCTCGCCAGCGGCACGGGCGCCGACTACGGCGGCCCGTATCAAATCGAACGCGAGTACGGCATCTTCGATCCGGTGATGGATCCGACGCGGGACAGCACCTACAAGTTTCTCGACAAGTTTATCGGGGAGATGGCGGAGATATTTCCTGACCCTTACATGCACGTTGGCGGCGACGAAAACAACGGGGTGCAGTGGAAGGCGAATCCGCGCATTCAGGAGTTTGCGAAGAAGCACAATCTGAACGACACCGCCGCGCTGCAGACGTATTTCAACCAGCAACTGTTACCAATTCTGAAGAAGCACGGCAAGCGCATGATCGGCTGGGATGAGATCTTTGCGCCAGGGCTCTCGAAAGATGCGGTGATTGAGTCGTGGCGCGGCTTCGAGTCGCTCGCGGCAAGCGCGAAGGCCGGATACGAAGGGATTCTTGCCCAGCCGTACTACCTCGATCATATTGACTCCGCAGAGCGCCACTACCTCGCCGATCCGGTGCCTGTGGGTACTTCGCTGACACCCGAAGAGCAGGCGCGGATTCTCGGAGGCGAGGCCTGCATGTGGAGTGAACATGTGTCGCCGCGCAGCATCGACTCGCGCATCTGGCCGCGCACGGCGGCGATTGCCGAGCGGCTGTGGTCCCCGCAAAGCGTGAACAACGTCGACGACATGTATCGGCGGCTGTGGGTGGAGTCGCTGCGGCTGGAGGCGGTGGGATTGACGCAGCTCTCCGCCGAAGACGTGGGGTTGCGGCAGCTTGCAGGAACGGCGCAGATCGAAGCTTTGCGGGTGCTGGCGAGCGTCCTGCAGCCGGTGGGCTTCGACGAGCGCTACGAGATGCAGCATACGTCGCAGCTTACGCCGATGGATCATCTGATCGATGCAGTGCGGCCCGATCCTCCGTCGCGGCATGGCATGCAGGTGCTGGTGAAGGCGTATCTGGCGAATCATGACCAGGTGGCGCGGGCGGAGCTGGCGGCGATGTTCGAGCTGTGGATCGCTGCGGGACCGAAGGCGCAGGCGCTGATGGCGGCGGCTCCGCTGCTGCAGGACCCGGCGCCACGGGCGCAGCAGCTCGCGGATCTGGGCGCGGCGGGGCTCGAGGCGCTGCAGTATCTGGAGAAGCATGAGGCTGCTCCGGCGGGATGGGCGCAGGCCAAGCTGGCGGTGATCGATCAGGCAGCAAAGCCGGTGGGACTCGTGCGCTTCACGGTGCTTGAGCCGCTGCGGGATCTCGTGAAGGCGGCGGGAGGGGAGTAGCTGCGGGTGACTACGCCCATCCTCCACGATCTTCTTTCGTCACGAAGGATAGGCGGGGCACACAAAACAGTCGCACTCAGCCGCGGCTGGCTTTTCCGCGCTCGAGTTGCTCGCTGGGCAGGGCGCGTTCGGCCTCGCGGACGGTGATGGTCGGAGCCGCCTGCCGGATGAACAAGTAAACGAAGGCTGCCAGAGCCGAGCCGACCAGCGGTGCTACGATGAATAGCCACAATTGCTGAATCGCCCATCCGCCGACGAAGAGGGCCGGCCCGATGCTGCGAGCGGGATTCACCGAGGTGTTGGTAATCGGGATTCCGACCAGGTGAATGAGGACCAGAACGAGGCCGATGGGGATTCCAGCAAAGCCCACTGGCGCTGCGATGTCGGTCGAGCCAAGAACGGTGAGAACGAGGAAGCCAGTGAGTACCACCTCAGCGAGGAAGCACGCGGCGAGGGAGTACTGGCCGGGTGAATGCGCTCCATAGCCGTTTGCGCCAAAACCGGAGACCGCTGCGTTATATCCGTCGGGCGCGCCCTGAGCAATGAAGAGAAGAAGTGCCGACGCGATGATCGCGCCGAGAATCTGCGCGACCATGTAGAGAGCGGCATCCTTCGCGTTGATTTTTTTGGCGATGAGGATCCCGAGCGTGACAGCGGGGTTGATGTGGCAGCCCGAGATGGGGCCGATGGCGTAGGCCATGGCTAACAAAGAGAGTCCGAAAGCAAAGGCCACTCCTGCAAATCCGATATGGGTGCCGGCCAAAACCGCACTGCCGACGCCTCCGAAAACCAGTACGAACGTCCCCACCACTTCCGCAATATATTTCTTCATAGTGTTCCTGCCTCTTTCAAGGGAACTCTTACGGCAAGGCGACTATACGCCTGTTGATCGCCGTGGAAAATCAAAAAAAGGCAAAGAAATCCGTCGTGTCGAAAGAACGGTATTCGCAATGGCGGGCGGTGCGGTCTTATTGTGCGGCGACTGCCGCGTATTGCTGCTTGTACCACTCGACGGTGCGACGCAGGCCTTCTTCGAAGCTGACGGCCGGGTGATAGCCGAAGGCTTCGCGAGCGGCGGTGATGTCGGCGAGCGAGTCCCGGATGTCTCCGGTGCGGGGAGGGCCGTACAGCGGTTGCTCTTTGAAGTCGAGCAATTCGGCCAGTACACGAAATGTCTTGTTGAGGCTGTGGCGCTCGCCGCAGGCTATGTTGAAGACGCGGCCGGCGATGTTTTCGCTGGGTGCGGCCATCGCCAGGAGATTGGCGGAGACGGCGTTGTCGATGTAGGTGAAGTCACGCCCCTGCTCGCCGTCTCCAAAGATGGTGGGTCGCTCGCCGCGCATCATCTGCAAGGTGAATTTCGCCATCACGCCGCTGTAAGGCGAGTCGGGAACCTGCCGCGGTCCGAAGATATTGAAGTAGCGCAGGCACACGGTTTCGAGTCCGTAAACCTGCCAATAGCACTTCATGTAGAACTCCCCGGCAAGCTTTTGCACGGGGTAGGGTGCGATCGGCATCGGGACCATGGTCTCGCGGCGGGGAAAGCCGGGCTGGTTTCCGTATGCGGAAGAAGAGGCGGAGTAGACGATGCGCTTGACGCCTGCTGCGCGCGCGCCTTCGAGAAGATTGAAGGTGCCATCAATGTTGGCCGTATGGCTGGTTCGGGGATCCTTCACCGATCGCGGGACGGATGGCAGAGCAGCGACGTGAAAGATGAAGTCGACGTCCTGGCAGGCTTCGGCGACTTCGGCGGCATTGCGGAGGTCGCACTCGATGAACTCGATGCGGTCGCGGAAGGTGGAGAGGTTTTCGCGCTTGCCGGTTTCGAAGTTGTCAAGGCCACGAACGGTGTCTCCACGATTGACGAGGGCTTCAGTAAGCGAAGAACCGATGAAGCCGGCGCAGCCGGTGATCAGGTAACGAGCCATTCTTACTTTATGGTACCCGACGGCAGCGAATGGTGGTTACCTTCCCGGGTAGCCGACCCACGGAAGCCATCGTGGGTGGCTCAAAATCGAGATGTCGGGCTCCGCCTTGATGATGTCGCCCAGTGAACTCGTCTTGGTCACAACGAGGGGAGACGGTCCTCTATTCGCCCGCTTTACTTCTCTCGTTTTACGGCGGCTAGCAAACCAGGATATGGGTCAACGGGATTCCCTTTCCACCACTGCTTTTCAGGTCCCAGCTCAAAGATTGCAAAATGCAGATGCGGTGCGCGCGCATCCGCATTTCCAGTCGCTCCTACAAAACCGATGACATCCCCACGCTCGACCCGCATCCCCTCCCGCAAACCTTCCGCGTAGCGATCCAAGTGCGCGTAGTAGTAGCAATACACTCCGGTTTCGTCGAACTGGTATATGGTGTTACCGCCCGGTTTGCTAAGAAAAAATTTGCGGATAGTTCCGGATGCCACCGCGTGCACGGGTGTCCCTCTTGGCTCCATAATGTCGATCGCTTCATGGCGATGTCCGTTGTGAACTTCTTCGAAGCTGTCCCGAAGATCGGTGAGGGCGAGTCCATTGATGGGTGGGGCCATATTGAGAATGCTGGAGGTAGCGCCAACAAGAAGAAACGCGGGCAAAAGCACGGCGATGCCAAGATAGAGCCTCAAACCTATTCCTCCAGGGTGACGCTGTCCGATGCGCTTTCTCATTCCTCGAACAAGACGGCAGTTCCGTTTTTGACCAGGTCGGCGACCCGGGTGGCATCCCAGTTTGTCATCCGTACGCACCCGTGAGACGAGGAATGGCCGATCAGCTCCGGTTCAGCAGTACCGTGTATTCCATAGTGCGGCGCATTGAGCCCCATCCAAACAATACCCACTGGGTTATTCGGACCGGCTGCAATCTTTTCCTTCGCATCTGCGGGATTGGCGTTCCAGAACCGGTCAGGATTGTAGTTGTAAATCGGATTTCGCACCACAGAAGTGATCATCCAATTTCCAAAAGGAAGGGGGTCGTGCGCGCTGCCGCTCGTCACCGGGGCGTAAAAGATAACCTGGCCGTCCCGGTCGTACACCATCAGGACCGACGCCTTCTTCGAGACGACGACCCTGACGGCCGCAGCGCGTGCGGCAGCGGACTTGCCGTTCCGACTCGTGGCCGGTACTGCATCCAGCGGCGCCTGTTCAGCGCCCAATACGTTCGGGACACGGATGTTCTCTCCCACGGTGAAATGGGCATGAAGGTTCAGGCGCCTGAGCAAGGCCGGCGCCGAGTGGAATCTCTCGCTGAGCTCTTGCAGTATGGACGTGTAGTAAAGCCCCGGAAGCTTCGCCATCTCGGTCATGTCTTGTGGAATCGTCCCGGTAAAAGGCCCCGCGACATCTTCCGCGGTGATTGTGTAGGACACGATCGGTTCAAACGAACCGGCGCCGAGCGCCTCAAGCAGCGCCTTGCGGCCTCGCGGCCCTGGAGCGAGCCCGCGTGCGGTCTCGAACGCTGCCAAGGCCTGGCGGCTATTCTTTCCGCCCGTCCCGTCCATCTCACCCGGCGAGAAGGAGGCCCGATCGAGAAGGACCTGCATTTCAAGCTCAGTAGGCCCAGCAGACTGGGTCGACGGAGCAGCGTGGCTGGCTGCGATCGCGGCGGATGCGCCAAGAAGAATCATCGCCGTTACAACGAGACACCACACGGTCTTGAGTTTGAATGTCATGGCGCCTTCCAAAGCTCCAATGTGACTTTTCCTCGACATAGCGTGGAGAGCCATCCAACCCAAGGCTATCCCTTCGCGATCTGACGCGTCTGTTCAACATCGCTCACAACGGGAAAAACGATGGAAGGCTGTCATGATGTTCGATTTGACATAGCGGCTCGCGTCTTCCTGCACGAACTTCGTCGTACCCAGGCATGAGCGAATGCGCCAGAGACGGGCAATCCGGAAATTGACGCACGAACCAGCAGCGGCGATGTGTGCGGGGAGATCAGCTTCTGAGGCATACTAAAAGGGCATGAGCGTACTCTTTCCTTTCCGGCTTGCTCCTTATTTTCGGACGCGTATCTGGGGGTTTCACGACCTTGCTCCGTGGTTCGACTACAAGACAGACGGCGAGCCGATCGGCGAAGTGTGGTTGACGGGCGAGATGTGCAAGGCGGCGACAGGGGAATTCGCAGGCGAGTCGCTGCGGGCGATTACCGATGCACAAGGGCCGGAGCTGTTGGGAACGGCCTTAGGAGATGGCGAGTTTCCGCTGCTGGTCAAGATGCTCTTTCCTAAAGAGAAGCTGAGCGTGCAGGTGCATCCCGACGATGCCATGGCGCGAGAGTATGGCGCACCGCGCGGCAAAACGGAGTGCTGGTATGCGCTCGATGCAGAACCGGGAGCACAGGTGGCGCTGGGCATTCGCGAAGGCGTGACGGCGGAGGAGATTCGTGCGGCGATCAAGGCGGCGACGCTGGAAGATTTGCTGCAGATGGTCCCCGTCCAGGAGAATGACATGCTCTTTGTCGACGCCGGAACGGTGCACGCGATGGGCCCAGGCGTTGTGATCCTGGAGACGCAGCAGACCAGCGATCTGACATATCGGATGTACGACTATGGGCGACCGCGCGAGCTGCACCTGGACAAATCGCTGGAGGCGATGCGGCTGAAGACGCGGGCAGGCAAGGTCCCGCCGCAAAAGAAAAATGACCACACGGTGTTGATCGACGAGAAGTATTTTGAGATCGAGCGCTGGTCGCTCAAGGCAGGAGATGACGCCGGTGCTCTGACAGCGAACACGGGTGCTGTACAGATGTTTTTTGTCGCTGAGGGTTCTGTATGTGTATCCGCAGCGGGCGGCGAGGCGTTTCCGGTAAGCCGCTGTCAGCTTGGGGTGATTCCGGCGGCGGCAAGTGATGTCCGGATTGACGCGGAGTCGCCGGCTGAGGTGATCCGCATTCTGCCCAAGGCTGTCTCATAAAATCCCCATCAAAGGCGATGCCATTGAAGATTGATTTTCGCCCCATCATTCTTGCTGGAGGCAGTGGAACCCGCTTCTGGCCGCGCAGCCGCAAGGCGCGTGCAAAGCAGGTGCTGGCCCTCGACGGCGAGCGGACGATGATTCAGCGTACGGTCGACCGGTTGCGGCCGACGGCACGACCTGAGGATTTCTGGGTGATCACCAACGATCTGCTCTCGGAGACGATCTGCGGTCAACTCGATGCGGTTCCCGAGGACCAGGTTGTGTGCGAACCCGCGGCGCGGAACACGGCTCCGGCAGCAGGGCTGGCGGCGTTTCTGATCGAGCGCGACTCTCCTGACGCAGTGCTGGGGATGTTTCCCGCCGATCATGTGATTGCGAATGAGCCGGCGTTTCTGGCAGAGATTGAACGCGCAGTCGAGCTGGCGGCGACCGGGAAAACATCGTGGTATTGGGCGTGAAACCCACGCGCGCAGAAACCGGCTACGGCTACATCGAAACCGGAGAAGCGGTTGCGGATAGCGTGCTGCGTGTGCGCCGCTTCACTGAGAAGCCGAATCGCGAGCGTGCCGAGGAATTCGTCGCCGCCGGGAATTACCACTGGAACAGCGGCATTTTCGTCTGGAGCGCGCGGACACTGGCGAATGCGGTGCGGGAGCATCTGCCCGAGATGGCTCCGCTGCTGGAGCAGATTTCGGCGGCCTACGGGACCGCAAACTTCGAGCGCGTGTTTGCGGAGCTCTATCCGAAGTGCGAGAACATTAGCGTGGATTACGCCATTCTGGAACCGCGGTCGGCGAAGGGGGAGACCCGGTCGCATCTTTACTGCCTGCCTGCCGAGTTTGGCTGGAACGATCTGGGATCGTGGGCGGCGCTCTATGAGCATCATCATGAACGTCAAACGAGCATCGACGCTTACGACAATGTCGGCGAAAGTGCAGACAGCGTGGCCATCGAGGCACGCGGTAACTATGTCTATTGCCCGAACAAATTCGTCGCACTGGTTGGAGTTCAGGATCTGGTAGTGGTCGAGACGGACGATGCGATTCTGATTACTACCCGGCAGCACTCGCAGGATGTGGGCAAGGTGGTGAAGGAGTTGGTCGCGAGGGGTAAAACTGAATTAGTCTAGCGATGTTGATATACTATTTTAAATGTATATCCAATGAGGGAGGCGCAGCCATGCAGGTTGCAAAATGGGGTAACAGTTTGGCCGTGCGTCTGCCCGCCGTGGTCGTTGAAGCGTTGGACCTGAAGGAAGGCGATCAGATCGAGATTCGGGTTGCCGGGAAACGGGAATTCGAAGTAAGCCGCGACCGTAGCAGGGAGCGGGCGCTGGAAAAACTGAGGAAGCTTCGCCGTCCGTTTCCGCCCGGCTTCAGGTTTGACAGGGACGAAGCGAATGCCCGCTGAGGCCTTCTTCGATACGACCGTTCTGATTTACGCGCTCACGAAAAACGATCCCCGTGCTGCCATCGCTGAGGAACTCCTGTCCGGGAGCGGAACGGTAAGCGTCCAGGTTCTGAATGAATTTGTAGCCGTTGCGCGCCGGAAACTGGACCTGGGTTGGGATCAGATCGAACAGGCGCTGGGCGCGATACGCGTTCTTTGTCGCCCTCCCGTTCCAATCACCGCAAGCACACACGAAGCTGCCGTTCAGATTGCCCGGCGCTACGGCTTTCAGATTTACGACTCGCTGATAGTCGCCGCTGCTCTCGACGCCGGTTGCACGACACTCTATTCGGAAGACCTGCAGAACGGCCAGAAGCTCGACACTCTCACTGTTCGCAACCCATTTTCAAAGCAGTAAACTCAACACGGAGCGGAAAGAGACAGCATGGGGAATCGTAGCCCGGTGAAGTTTGGCACCGATGGATGGCGCGGGATTATCGCCGACGATTTTACATTTGAGAATGTGCGGGTCGCGGCCAGGGCGATTGCGCATTATCTTCTTGCGAGTACCGATCCGAAAGAAGACCCGTCGAAGGGCGTTTGCATCGGGTATGACACTCGCTTCTTGTCGCCGCAGTTTGCGAAAGCGGTCGCCGAAGTGCTGTCTGCGGCCGGGATTCCCGTAAAGCTGGCCAATCAAGTGACACCGACGCCTGCGCTGTCGTTCGCCGTGCGTGGCCTGGGTGCGGCGGGCGGCGTGATGATCACGTCGAGCCATAATCCTTACCAATGGAATGGCGTGAAATACAAGGCTTGGTATGGTGGATCGGGTAAGCCGTCGATTATGTCGGCCATCGAGTCGTATCTGGATCAGCCGCTGCCGTTGGCGGACAAGCCTGCGTCGATTGAGGAGGTCGACTTTCTCCCCGACTATATCGACGCGCTGAAGCGCTTTGCGGACCTGGATCTGATTGCGAAGTCGGGCTTCAGACTGGCCATCGACTGCATGTACGGAGCGGGCAGCGGGATTCTCGCAGGCATCTTCCAGAGCATTGGCGTCGACTATGTAGAGATTCGCGCCGATCAGGACCCGCGATTTCCAGGCATCAATCCGGAACCGATCGAGCCGCACGTGCGGGCTCTCGAAGTGGCCGTCGTGGAGCACAAGTGCGACGCCGGGCTGGTGACGGACGGCGACGCAGACAGAATCGGCGCGGTCGACGAGCACGGGAACTTTGTCGACCCGCACAAGATTTTTGCCGTGCTGCTCGAGTGGCTGCTTTCGCGCAGGAAGTGGCCGGGCGATGTGACCCGCGCCTTCAACACGACCTGCATGATCGATCGTATCTGCGCGCGGTACGGGCGGACTCTGCATGAGCACGGCATCGGCTTCAAGTATGTCGTGGACCTGATGCTCGAAAAGGATATTTTGATCGGCGGCGAAGAGTCGGGCGGGATTGGAATTTCCCGACATCTCCCCGAGCGCGACGGCCTTCTGAATGCGCTGCTGCTGGCCAACGTGATGGCCGAGGAAGGGAAGACTCTGGGCCAGTTGGTGGTCGCGCTTCAGCAACAATATGGCGAGCACGAATATGGACGCATCGACCTGCACATCTCAGACGAACTGAAGAATGCAGCAATTGCACGCGCGAAGGCCGGTGTGAAGGAGTTCGCCGGTATGCCTGTCGAGCGGGTAGAGACGATGGATGGCATCAAGTTTTTCCTGGACAATCCCGAGGCGAAGACCAAACAGAATGCGGCGAAGACCTGGCTGCTGTTGAGGGCTTCGGGAACGGAGCCGCTGTTGCGGATCTATTCGGAGTCGTGCTCGAAGGAATCAGTTGCGAAGCTGCTCGAAGCGGCGCGGGAATTTGCGATGACCAGTCTGCAGTGACGTTCGGATCGCCCGTTTACCCAGGCATCACAGGCCCGCGATACCATGAGAGCCAAATCGCCTGCGAGGTCCTTGTCATGACTGCTTCCGCTTACCCCTACGAAACCCGCTTGAACATTCTCTTTCCGGCGATGGAAGTCATTGATGAGAAGGCGATTGCCGACGCCTGCGAATACAAGTGGTTCAATCAGACCTTGTGCAAGGTAAATGACTCAGTGGTGCGGATGGCCGTGATTGAGGGCGAATACCACTGGCACAAGCACGATGAGGACGACGAGTTCTTCTACGTCGTCGAGGGGCAACTGCTCATCGATTTGGAGGGAAAGACCGTCGAACTGGCGTCGAGACAGGGCTATGTCGTTCCCCGAGGCGTAGTGCATCGCACGCGAGCGCCGCAACGGACAGTCATCCTGATGGTCGAGAACGCGGGGATCATTCCGACGGGCAATTAGAGAGAATAGTTACTTTTCGCTGCTCGGCGGTGCCAGGCCTTTGAGTCGCATGTACAGCGCCAGCGTGGCATATTGCTCGTTGTCATGCGATACGTTGCCCCACGCAAAGCCGATGCGTGTCCGTGTTACCGGACCGAGCGTCAACATCTGCAGTAGATTGTCATCCGAGATGGCGGCGTACGCCTTGTCGCATTCGGCGAAAGATGCCTGCAGCGCCGTCTGGATCGCCGTTTTGTCGGCCGTCTCCAGTGGTACCTTGGGGAGCGCGTCGGGAGTGGTTCCATTGAGTGTGCCGCAGATGCGCAGTTGCGCTTCGGTGACGTGATTCACCACCCGCGCAAATGTCCGGATGTCCGAAGTGGGCCGGAAGGAGTAGCTTTCTGCCGGCATCTTATCGGCCGCTTTCAGAATATTAGCTTTGAGGCCGTTGTAGGCGCGCTGCACGTCGGCCGCGGCGGTTAGCGGCTTCGCGGGTGGCGGTGCCTGATTCGGCGGAGCAGGAGACTGGGCCTGCCCGTACAGGGCGGCGCTCAGGACGGCGAAGGCTGAAACGGCTGCAAGACGGACCGGGAAACGTGTCGGAAACATGGAGCGCTCCTCGGCAAATCGTACCAGAGTCGGCCTGAAAGTCATCATTTTCGACGGCGCCCTTAACGCCGGTGGAGCGGACATGCCGGTCCTCTAAAATTCATTGTGTCCTTAGGATTTGCACGCGACTCATATTCCTGTGGCAGAATCTAAGGCGCTAGAGAAAGTGTGAGGAACACGACTTATGAGCATTGACACGGCGTTGACGACTCCATTGACGAAGCTTGCGGCCTGGAAGGCGCTGGAAGACCACTTTAAGAAGATCAGTAAGCAACACCTCCGGGATTTGTTCGCCAATGATCCCGATCGCGGAACGCGTCTTACTGCCGAAGCCGAGGGAATCTATCTCGACTACTCGAAGCACCGCATCACCGACGAGACTCTGAAGCTGCTGCTTCAACTCGCTGAAGAGAGTGGGCTGAAAGCTCGTCTGGACGCGATGTTCAGCGGCGAGAAGATCAATATCACCGAGAAGCGTGCTGTGCTGCATGTGGCGTTGCGCGCGCCCAAGGGCGAGAAGATCGTCGTCGACGGCGAGGATGTTGTCCCTGCAGTGCATGAGGTTCTCGATCGCATGGCTGCTTTCTCCGAGCGAATTCGCAGCGGCGAATGGAAGGGCCACACCGGCAAGCCGATCAAAAATGTGATCAACATCGGCATTGGAGGCTCGGACCTCGGCCCGGTGATGGCGTACGAAGCGCTGCGTCACTACAGCCGGCGCGATATGACCTTCCGCTTCGTGTCGAATGTGGACGGCACCGACTTTGCCGAGGCGACGCACGATCTCGATGCGGAAGAGACGCTGTTCATCATCTCGTCGAAGACCTTTACCACGCTCGAAACCATGACAAATGCACACACGGCGCGCGATTGGGCGCTCAAAAAACTGGGCGACGCGAAGGCGGTGGCGAAGCATTTTGTCGCGGTTTCGACGAACGCGGAAGAAGTGACCAAATTCGGCATCGACACGGCGAACATGTTCGGCTTCTGGGACTGGGTCGGCGGCCGGTATTCGATGGATTCGGCGATCGGATTGTCGACCATGCTGGCGGTGGGTCCAGACAACTTCAAGAAGCTGCTGGCTGGCTTCCACTCCATTGACGAGCACTTCCGGACAGCTCCATTTGAGAAGAACCTGCCGGTGCTGATGGGGCTGCTCTCCGTCTGGTACAACGACTTTTTCGACGCGCAGACGGTGGCCGTGCTGCCCTACGACCAGTATCTGAAGCGCTTCCCGGCGTACCTGCAGCAGTTGACGATGGAGAGCAATGGCAAGCACGTCACGTTGAGCGGCGAGCACGTCACCTATGAAACCGGACCGATTTTCTGGGGCGAGCCTGGGACGAACGGCCAGCACTCCTTCTACCAGCTCATTCACCAGGGCACAAAGCTGATTCCGTGCGATTTTATCGGCTTCGCAAAAACGCTCAATCCGCTGGGCAATCATCACGATCTGCTGATGGCGAATGTGTTTGCACAGACGGAGGCGCTGGCGTTTGGAAAGACTGCCGAAGAGGTGAAGGCCGAGGGCACGCCGGACTGGCTGGTTCCGCACCGCGTGTTTGAGGGGAACCGGCCGACAAATACCATTCTGATGGAGGAGCTGACGCCTGAGGCTCTCGGCAAGCTGGTGGCGTTATATGAGCACAGCGTGTTTACGCAGGGCGCAATCTGGCAGATCGACTCGTTTGACCAGTGGGGTGTGGAGCTGGGCAAGGTGCTGGCAAAGCGGATTATAGGCGAGCTGGAAGGACCGGCCAGCGGCAAGCACGACAGCTCGACGAATACGCTGATTGCGCGGTACAAGAAACAGCGGGGCTAAACCGCCATGAGTGACGACTTTGGGGGGATGGGCTGCCAGCTCATCCCCCAAAACTTTTTCGGACCGCCCGGGTTCTTACAGGTAACGCTTCGACCTGGTTTTGCGTCCATTTATCACGAAGCGTTGAGGTTGCAGCGACATGAGTACCAATCGCGATAAGAAGACGTTTTTCCTGGCAGGTTTTGTGGCATTGCTGGCTGCTTGCCTATGGTTTTCTGCCGGAACTGCGGCGCTGGCGCAGGACAATACCGCCGGCCCGCAGCCACCGGCCTCACCGGCAGCGCGCAGCGATGCCGATATTCAATCCGATGTTGGCTACGCTCTGACACATGACTCCACCTTGCAGGGCCAACAGATCGGCTGCACGACCGCGAAGGGCATCGTTACCCTCTCGGGCACCGTCCAGACTGACGCGCAGCGCCAGCAGGCGGAAACGGTCGCTGCGAATGCGCCGGGTGTGAGCGGGATTGTGAACAATATCAATGTCACGAGCCCCGGTTCGCCTAACCCGGCGGCAAACACAGCGATCGCAGACCAGCAGGCAGCAAATACTCCGGTTCAGTCCTCGCCCGACGCTCAGTCGAATGTGCCTCCGCCGCCTGCGGATATGGATCCGAACGCGCAGGGAAGCCAGAACCAGAACCAGAACCAGAATCAGAATCAGAATCAGACGCCCCCTCCTGCGTATAACGGCGCGCGTCCGCCTTACCAGCCGCAGGAGCAGGGTGGCTACTATCCTCCACAGCAGCCCGCTTATAACGCTCCGCCTCCGAGTGGCCCGGTGACTATTCCGGCGGGAACTTTGCTGCGTGTGCGTTTGAGTGAGCCGCTGGATACGGCAAAGGTCAAGAGCGGCGCCTTCTTTCAGGCGACGGCGGCAGTAGACATCTACCAGAATGGCGTGCTGGCCATTCCGCGCGGCGCTGTGATTCAGGGGCAAGTGGTTCTTTCGAAGAAGGCCGGCGACCTGGGTGGCTCGCCCGAGTTGCAGTTGCAGTTGACCGGCGTGAATCTCGACGGCAAGGTATATCCGTTCAGCACCGATACTTGGTCAAGCAAGGGACCGAACAAGGCTGGCTATACCGTTGGAAACACAGCAGGCGCCGCAGGACTCGGCGCGATCATCGGCGGCATCGCTGGTGGCGGAGCTGGAGCGGCGATTGGAGCCGGCATAGGCGCCGTGGGTGGACTGGCCGCTTCCTCGGCGACACACGGCCCGCGACTGATTCTGCCTCCGGAAGCGCAGGTGGACTTCCACCTGACGGGCCCGGTGACGGTGCAGCCGGTCTCCTGGCAGGAAGCGCAGAGGCTCGCTTCGAGCCAGCCGCAGCTGGTGAGGCGTCCAGCCTATGCAACGCCGAGACCTTACCCATATCCCTATTACGCTTACCCTTACCCGTATCCGTACCCCTATTACGGCCGCGTGTACTAGTCCAACCGTCGCAGCAACATCCGGCCGGGTGACCCTTGTGTTGCCCGGCCGTTCTGTTGCTATGAGTGCAAGCGGGAGCTGCCATCGGCGTTCATCATGCCGGCCACGAGGTGGCTCTGCCCGACACCATAGGGGACGCCTTTGGATTTTTCCGCTTGCCAACGCTTATCGCTGGCCGATGGGCATGTATTTTGTCGGATATTCCGGCCCGATATATTCCGCACGCGGCCGGATAAGGCGATTATCGTCAAGCTGTTCGATCACGTGTGCCGCCCAGCCGGCGATGCGGCTGATGGCAAAGATCGGCGTGAATAGGTCGAGGTCGATGCCCAGAGTTGTGTAAGTCGATGCGGAATAAAAATCGACGTTCGCGTTGAGTTTCTTTTCCTCAGCGACGAATACCTCGATTTTGCGCGACATCTCAAACCACTTAGCGTTGTGAGCCGACCGTCCCAGATCCTCCGACATCTTGCGCAGGTGCGTCGCCCGCGGGTCCTCGGTGTGATACACGCGATGCCCGAAGCCCGAGATCTTCTTCTTCTGCGCCAGCATCTTTCCTACATATTCGACCGGGTCGGCGCCCTCCTTGTCGATCTTGAAGAGCATCCGCATCACCGCTTCATTCGCGCCTCCGTGCAGTGGGCCCTTGAGTGCACCGATGGCTCCGGTGATGGCTGAATGAACATCCGCGAGCGTTGCGGCAATCACACGCGCAGCGAAAGTAGAGGCGTTCAATTCATGGTCGGCGTGCAGGATGAGCGCCACATCGAAGGCCTTGGTTGCTGTCTCCGAGGGCTTCTCGCCGGTAAGCATCCACAGAAAATTGCCCGCGTGCGAAAGCGACGGGTCTGCCTCAACCAGGTTCTTGCCCTTGCGGATGCGATCGAACGCGGCGACCAGCACGGCGATCTGCGCGGTGAGATCGAAGGACTTGCGAACGTTCGAGTCGTGATCGACGGCCTTTTCATCCGGATCATAGAAGCTCAGCGCGGAAACCGCCGTGCGCAGCACCTCCATCGGCGTAGCTGTCTTCGGAAAAGTGCGCAGCATCTCGAGAATCTGCGGCGGAAGATGGCGTGCCGCTGCAAGCTGCTTCGAAAAGGCTTCTAACTCAGTCTTTCCCGGCAGCGTCCCGTGCCACAGCAGGTAGGTAGTCTCTTCGAATGTCGAGTGTGAAGCGAGATCGTGAATGTCGATGCCGCGGTAGGCCAGCACGCCCGCATCGCCATCGATCCAGCAGATGCCGGAATTGGCTGCAACAATTCCCTCAAGCCCCTTTGCCGCTACCGCAGTCGCCATATGTCCTTCTCTTCCTCCAGCTTCGCCGCCGTCGCCGCGCCGTCTCTTCATCTACAGATGCATGAAAATTCGCACGCGATGTAGGACTGGATGACGGACCCGCGGGCGAAGACTGGCTAAAGATTGTTTATAACGTAGCGCGGCAACCATTGTCATTTGCCGGTCCCGCTCCGTGGTGCGAACGGACTAAGTATGGACGGATGAAGCAGCAAATCGGCCGCAGCGAAAGGGTTCAAGGTCAACACTGAGCGGCTCACCAGAAATCATTTCAAGTAACACGCGCGCCGTCCCTGGCGCCAGCAAAATACCGTTCCGGAAATGCCCCGCTGCCACCCAGCAATGCTCGCCGCATGTGTCGATTACCGGCAACCCGTCAGTCGTCGCCGGCCGCAGCCCAGCCCACGCATCGACCACACGCATCGTCCGCACCGGAGGCCAGAGTGCGGCAGCCAAATCGAGCAACCGCGCGGTTGTCGCCGGATACACCTGTTTGTCAAAACCCGCCTCTTCGACGCTCGCTCCGACCGCGATAAGGCCATTGCTGCGAGGCACCAGGTAAATCTCCGGCGTGCGCAGAACCACGTTGAGCCGCTCCGGCCCTTCCACCACCACCATCTGACCTTTGCGCGGAACAATCGGAATGTCTGTCAACTCGGCCGCCCATGCCCCGCTGCAGTGGATCATCTTCTCCGCACTCCATGTGCCGGAGTCTGTTTCGATCCGAACACCCCGGGCTTGTGCATTGACCGCTGTTACCGCGGTGTTTTCAAGCAGCGTCACTCCCGCAGCCCTGACCGCGCGGGGGAGAGCCCGCGCCAGGTCTCGTGGATCAAGACTCGGCTCGTCCAGAGAGAAGAATTTGAGGCTGCCTGCTGCCAGTCCCGGCGCCAACGCAGCCAACTCGGCAGTGTCGAGATCGTGAAGACCCTCTGGCAGTTGTCGCACGCCCTGGATTGTGCGTGACGTCCGAACAGGTATCCGCTCGCCCGCGAGCCGCTCTATATTCGCGAGAAATTGCGGATAGAGTCCCGCGCTCAGCTTAGCCAGCGGCCGTAGCGCAGCAGGGTTCTCGGGATCCCCCGCGGCGAGCATGCCGGCCGCCGCCCAGGACGACTCCGCCATCGCGCGTCCGCGTTCAAAGACGGTTACCTTCAGCCCAGCGGCCGCGAGTTCCAGTGCCGCGGAAAGCCCGATAATTCCTCCGCCCGCAATGCCGACTTCGCAGTGATTCACTTCGTCTATTCTATTGCGCGATTTCCGGAACTGACTAAGCACGAGTCCGGGTCCATCGTAGTGCGATGTGTCCCCCGATGGTCCAAGTTTCATCGAATGAATGTATACCGCAACTCAGTTTCCTGCTGACACGTATATTGAAGATGCTCTAATCTCTGGCTCAGAAGAACGAAAGGGAAGAAAAGAATGAGTGAAACACCCGTGGTCCCCGAGCAGCGCAGTTATTCGGGACTTTTTCTTGCGTTGTTGGCTGTGGCTGTCCTCGCCGCCATCGCTGGTCTGGCGTGGAGCTACCACCTCTCCGGCCGCGTGACCAATGCCGAGGCGCAGCTTTCCCAGGCGCAGCAGCGCAACGAGAAACTGGCCGCCGCCCTCGACGAAACCAACGCCCGCCTTAAGGTCACCACCGAAACGTTGGGGCAACGCCTCGGATTAACGCAGAAACAGCTCGAGTCTAAAGTCGATACGGCCCAGGAGCTGTTGCGCCGCCAGGAAGCCGACACCAAGCGGCTCGAGTCAGCGCAGGCGGCAACTGACCAGCATGTCAGCACGGTCTCGAGCGACGTTTCTACCGTCAAAACGGACGTAGGCGGCGTGAAAACCGACCTGACCCAGACCAAGACCGAACTGAAGACCGCCGAATCGCAGCTGCAGAGCATGAAGGGCGATATGGGTGTCCAGAGCGGGCTCATCGCGACCAACCACAATGAGTTGGAAATCCTGAAGCACAAGGGCGACCGCAACTACTACGAGTTCACGCTCACCAAGGGCCAGAAGAAGCCGGTGTCCACCGTCAGCCTGGAGCTCAAGAAGGCTGATGTGAAGCATAGCCGCTACACGCTTGAGGTCTATGCTGACGACAAGCAGATTGAGAAGAAGGATCGCGGCTTGAACGAGCCCGTGCAGTTCTATACCGGCAAAGACAACCTGCTCTACGAACTGGTCGTCAACAGCGTCGACAAGAACACAGTAAAGGGCTACATCGCGACCCCCAAGAGCGCGCCCGTGCCGGTCAGCACGTCGGGCCAATAGCGCTCTACGACTTTGCCACGTGTAGCAGAAGCGGCTTCTGATGCTGAAAGGTCATCGTAATGTCCAGACCGCTCCGCGCATCCCACTGCGCCTTGCTGATCTGGTAGCTGAAGATCATCATCCCCTCCACCTGCTGGCCCGGAGCTAGAGTGAGGTCGCGTGGCAAGGGATCTTTCTGCAGCCGCTTGAGGCTGGGATACGCGATAAAGACCTTCGCAAAGTCCGTCTGCGATGCCGCCAGGCTGCGCTGCTCCTCCTCACCTGGCAAATCCACCACCGCCCACATATCGTGCAGAAACAGGGGAATATCCGTCTGGTTCTTGATGCGGGCATCGACCAGCACGATCACTTCATCGAAAGTATCCCCTTGCCCCGTGATCCCTTTCTCGCCGGCCCCATTGGCCGGTCCGGTGCTCAGTTCGCGATGAATGGGAAAGATGTTCACGCTCAGCACTTCTCCAGCGTGAACGGGCGGCTTGCTGTTGAAATACACATACGCGCCGATCGCCAGTACGACGAATGCAAAGGCTCCCACCGCTGGAAACCATGCTTTGCTTGTTATCGTTTCTTCACTCATCTGGTCCCTGATCCCTGCCCTTTACGGTCTCGCTCGCAGCGCTGCTAGAAACTCCCCAGCCGGCCTCGTATTCAGCACATCTTTCTTCTGCAGCCATGCCCGTCTAAGCTGCTGGACACCGTACCGCATCTTCTCCATATGGCTCGTGTGGTGCGAATCCGTGTTGATCACGATCCTGCATCCCATTTCCTTCGCCAGGCGCAGATCGCGATCGCACAAATCCAGGCGGTCGGGATACGCATTATGTTCGACGGCCACTCCCAGCTCCGCGGCACGCCGCAGCACTGCCGGAAGGTTGATCTGGAAGCCCTCGCGGCGTAACAATAATCGTCCGGTTGGATGCCCCAGAATCCGCACATAAGGATTTTCAATTGCGCGCAGAACGCGTTCCGTCATCTCCTGCTCCGGCATATTGAAGAGGCTGTGCACGCTCGCGATGACCACCTCCATCTGCGCCAGCACCTCGTTGGACAGGTCGAGCGCGCCGTCGCTGAGAATGTCCACCTCGATGCCTGGAAAGATGCGAATTCTGCCTTCCATCTCCGTTTCCGCGTCGCGAATTCTCTTGATATGCTCGAGCGCCGCCTCATCGTCCAATCCAAAGGTCATCGCCAGGTTCTTCGTGTGGTCTGTGATGGCCATATATTCGTAGCCGCGCGCAATTGCAGCTTCCGCCATCTCCTGGATCGTATTGCGTCCATCCGTCGTGGTCGTGTGCATGTGCACATCGCCGCGAATGTCTTTGAGTTCAATCAGCTTCGGCAGCCGGTGCGCCTCCGCCGCTTCAATCTCGCCGTTATTCTCCCGCATCTCCGGAGGAATCCAGTCCATCCCCAGCGCCGCGTAAATGTCGTCCTCGGTCCGGCTTGCCACCACCGCACCGTCGTCCATCCGAGCCAGCGCGTATTCGTTCAGCGTGTAGCCGCGCTTCAGCGCGCGTTGCCGCAGCGTCACATTGTGCATCTTCGATCCGGAGAAATACTGCAGCGCCGCGCCATACGACGCCTCGGGCAGCAGACGCACATCCACCTGCAGCCCGCTTCTCAGACGGAAGCTGACCTTGTTCTGCCCCTTTGCGAGCAGCGCAGCAATCGGCGGATACGCCGCCGTATACTCGACTGCTGCGTCTACCTTGTCCTCGGCACATGCCGGCCCGGTCACGAGAATGTCCAGGTCGCCGACGGTTTCGCGTCCACGACGCAGCGAGCCCGCCGGTTCGATCACGTCAAGCCCGGGAAACGCCCGCAGGTACGCCATTAGCTTCTCCGCAGCCATCTCCGCATCGTCGATCGGGAAGCGCCCGCTGTTTTTCTTGTAGTCCTCGATGCCCTTGCGTAGTTTCTCAATCTGCTTTTTGCCAAAGCGAGGCAGATCGTCCAGACGCTCGGCGATGATGGCGGCTTCAAGCTCCTCCACCGAACTCACCTGGATCGCAGTCCACAGCAGCGCCACCGTCTTCGGACCCATCCCCGGCAGCCTCATCAGCTCCAGCATGCTCGGCCGGTATCTCTGCAGCAGTTCTTCGCGCAGAGGCAGCGTGCCTGTCGCTTCCATGTCCCGGATATTCGCCGCCATGCCCTTGCCGATGCCGGGAATCTCCTGCAGCTTTTTCGGATCGTTCGCGATCTCGCTCAGTTGAACGGTGCACGACTCCACCGCCTCAGCCGCACGCCGGTAGGAGCGGATGCGGAAGGAATCGCCATTGTCGATTTCCAGCAGGTCGGCGGTTTCGCCCAACAGTTGTGCAATCGTGCGGTTATCCATTGCAAACTCTGATTATGGGCTATTCCAATTGAAAATAGAAAACCCAGCCCGGATCAGCCGGCTGGGCTCTTGCGTCTTCGCAAAAAGACGCATAAAACCATGCGGCCTTCAGCAGGAAAGCAGTGTGTACACGGGCCTTTTTAGCGATTTGTGGGTTAAGCGATTTCTTTCAGGCGAGTTACCTGGTCCGCCTGTGGTCCTTTCTGTCCCTCGACGATGTCGAATTCAACATCGTCGCCTTCTTTCAGGCTCTTGTACCCGTCAATCTGGATCGCGCTGTAATGCACGAACACATCCGGCCCGTCATCACGCCCGATAAAGCCGTACCCCTTGGCGTTGTTAAACCACTTCACCTTGCCCTTGTATTGAGCCACGTGCGCTTGCCTTTCTTGATAGCAGATTGCGGTTGGGGGTTACCAACCTGCCTACAGTAGAGACGCGGTGTAGCACGCTTTGGTTTTCTACAATTCGCAACGCAGTTTTGCGGATGCAGCGACGGCGGTTTTAATGCTTCCGCTTTTCCTTTCTCAGCCGGTCGTAAAGCATCACGGAGACGAGCGTTTTGCCATCGCGGATTTCACCCGCATCGATCAGCCTTAAAACCTCCGATAGTGGTACCAGGTAGATCTCGATCTTCTCGTCTGCTTCCGGCTGGGCCTTCCCAAGCGCAAGCCCCTCGGCGACGAATACCTGCATCCACTCGCCCAGAAACCCCGGACTCGCAAAGTAGCGGGTCAGCTTCGTCCACTTCTTCGCACGAAAACCGGTTTCCTCGATCAGCTCCCGCTTGGCCGCCGCCAGGCGATCCTCGCCCTCATCCATCTTGCCTGCTGGAACCTCGTAGAGATACTGCCCGGCCGCATGCCGATACTGCCGCTCGATCACGATCAGCGGATCTTTCTTGCTCTTCGAGTCGTCCACCGCCAGAATCACCACCGACCCGTTATGCCGGATCACGTCCCTCCGCACCGGCTTGTTCGCTCCTGCCTCCAGGACTTGATCTGTAAACACCTTGAACAGCGGAACCTCAAAGGCCAGTTCCGACGAGACGACCTTGGCCGGCTTGCCCTCTTTGATCTTGAGCTTCCTCTTCACCACCACTGGCCCCGTTGCCGCTTTCTTCTCTGTCTTCTTCGCCATGCTCTTCCTCAATTCAGGATTTTCTTTACGGTACCATCCGGTGAGAGGCGATTCCGTGAACTCCGCAAATCGAATCGATGTTGCCGTGATCAGCCTCGGCAACTGGGGCTCGTCGCTCGTCGCGGCGCTCATCCGTGCCGGAATTCCCCCGCGCGAAATCGTCGTTCGCCGGCGAAAGCGCTCCTCACCATATCCCACCGTCCCCTGGACAAAGGCTGCTCTTGATGCCCGAATCCTGTGGCTCTGCATGCCCGATTCCGCTATCTCCGACGTGGCCACGGAAATCGCCAGCCGTCGTCCTGATCTCTCCGGCCAGATCCTCGTCCATTCCAGCGGCGCTCTCACGGTCGACGCTCTCAAAGCCGCCCGCCGCGCCGGAGCCGCCGTCGCCTCCGCGCATCCCGCCATGACCTTTCCCAACCGTAGCGCCGTCCCGCTCGATGGAGTGCTTTTTGCGGTCGAGACAGTCAACGCCGCGACGCGGAGCACACTTCATTCCCTGATTCGCAAACTTGGCGGCCAGCCTTTCAACATCGCCTCAGAAAACAAGGCCCTTTACCATGCTGCCGGGACCCTCGCGTCGCCGCTGCTCGTCTCCGAGCTCACCGCTGCCATCGAAACTGCTCGCCTCGCCGGACTCGACCGCAAGACCGCAACCCGCTGGGTTGAAGCGCTCGCCCAGACCACCGCGAAGAACGTGTTCTCCCAGGGTCCAGCCCGAAGCTTCAGCGGCCCGTTTGCCCGGGGAGACGCAGGCACAATTCGCCTGCATCTTCAGGCCCTTGATGGGCATCCAGTACTTGCGAACCTTTATCGTTCGCTGGCCGTACACGCTCTCGGCGCTCTGCCCGTACAAAACGCACAGGCGCTTCTTGAAGCCCTGCGCAAACCGGCAGCGCCGAAATAGGACACACCAGCCGGAAAGCGGCCGAAACGTGGCACCCGCATGAGAAACTGAAGCAGCGCGTTCTGAGGAGAGAGCCCAGGCCTTGCACACCGAGTGTTACCCCGTCTCGATCCTTCCGCGGCTCAGCCGCCTCTTCCTCGATTACGCGGAGAGCCGCGAGCCGCTCGCGCCTTTTTTTCCCTTCAGCCCTCATTTGCAACAATGGACTGCCCCGACCCAGGACCCGGCCCTCCGCTCCGCTGTCGCCGACCTGCTTGAAGAGCAAAACCGCGGCTTCGGCGCTAGCCCCGCAGCACTAGCTAACATTGCCCGCCTTCGCCAGGGAGCCCCGGCCATCGTCACTGGCCAGCAAGTCACGCTCTTTGGCGGACCCCTCTTTACCCTCTTCAAGGCCGCAACGGCAATTCGCAAAGCCAAAGACACCGGCGCCGTTCCCATCTTCTGGCTTGCGACCGAGGACCACGACCTCGAAGAAGCCGACCACGTCACCCTCCCCTCGCGCCATCAGGTACACAAGCTGCGCGTGGCCCAGGCGGACAGCCACCAGCCCGTCGGCAACCTCCGGCTTGGTCCAGGCATTCGTCCGCTCCTCGATCAGGCAGCCGAACTGCTCGGCCCCAGCCCCATCCTCGACACCCTCGAAGCCGCCTACAATCCCGACGCAACCTTTGCCCAGGCCTTCGGCAAGCTGCTCGCGTCGATCTTTGCCGATGACGGACTCATCCTCATCGACGCCGTCGACCACCGCTACCACGCCCTCGGAGCACCGGTCCTGCGTCACGCCATCGAGCACGCCGCCGAACTCGAATCCGCCCTCCTCGATCGCAATAAGCTGCTCGAAGCTCGCGGCTATCACGCCCAAGTGCTGGTCGCCCCCTCGTCGAGCCTGCTCTTTATCCTCGACGACGAAACCGGCGCGCGCCTCGCCCTCAAGCGCAAGGACGCGTCGACCTGGCTGGCAGGCAAGAAGCCCCTTTCAACACAGGATCTGCTCGCCATTCTCGATTCCGCCCCCGAGCGCATCAGTCCCAACGCCCTGCTGCGTCCCGTTTTTCAGGATTTTCTCCTGCCCACCGCCGCCTACATCGGAGGACCTGCCGAGATCGCCTACTTTGCACAATCCCAAGTGCTCTACGACGCGATTCTCGGCCGCACCACGCCCGTCATCCCGCGCCTCAGCGCCACCCTCATCGAGCCTTCCGTCGCCACGGTCCTTGCTCGGCACGAGCTATCGCTCGATGACATCCTCGCGGTACATCCTGACGACCTGGCCCAGCGTCTGGGCGCGCGTTCCATGCCAATCGAAGGCAAGCGCAAGCTGGCCTCTGCCGGCAACGCTCTCGACGAGGAGCTCACCAGCCTCACCCAATGGATGCACGCCCTCGACCCCGGTCTGGGCCGTTCCGCAGATGTGTCGGCGTCAAAGATGCGCTACCAGATGAACCGCCTTCGCCGTCTGGCCGCGAACTATCAGCTCCAGACCGAGGCCAGTCTCCGCCGCCACGTCGACGCGCTCTATCTCAATCTCTTTCCCGACCAGCACCCGCAGGAGCGCATCATCGGAGCCGTGGCCTTCCTCGCCCGCTACGGAGAATCCCTCGTCCCGCAACTTATCGAGCAGGCTGCTCAGGAGTGCCCCGGCCACAAGGCGATCTTCCTGTAACAACAAAGGTTGTCATCCTGAGCGAAGCGCCGAAGGCGCGTAGTCGAAGGACCTGCTTTTACGTTCTCGATAAGCCGTCACTCTCGGATTAGAATGGGTATTTGTCTGCAGCCGCTTGCGGTCAATGGTTCCATCTATGAGTCCAAAACAACCCGAAACCCTCGAAGTTGCCTGCCCCGAATGCGGCGCCACCCTCAAGATCGACGTCGCCACCAAAGCTGTCATTGCCCACACCCCCGCGCCGCGCAAGCGCACCTTCGAAGATATGGAAACCGCCGCGCGCCACATGCGTGAGCAGGACGAGCGCCGCGAAAGCCTCTTCCGCCAATCCGTCGACGCCGAAAAGAACAAGGACGACGTGATGGCCAAGAAATTCGCCGAGGCCCTGCGCAAGGCCAAGGAGTCTCCCGACGAGGGCAAGCCCCTCCGCGACTTCGATCTCGACTGAATCTGCATCACACTGAACGAGGACTACGGGATACACACATGACCCTGATCAAGCTGCCCAAACAAATTGAAGCTCGCCTCCCCGACTCTGTCCCTGACGTTCCCTGGACGCGCGTCGTTGCCGCCGGTTCGCTGGTCGCCAGCGCATGGCTATTGTTCACCGGCAGGCGGAAAGCCGCCCTCGCCATTGCCGCAGGCGGAGCCGCTGTGGCCCTGCTTGAAAACCCCGAATACGCGCGGGAGCTATGGAAGGGTGTGCCCGGCTACCTGCATTCCGCCAAGGACATGCTGGTGCGCGCCGAAGAGTTCGTCGAGGACATTGCGGAACGGGGCAATAAGTTGCGCCAGACCCTCGGTGGTTCGTAGCTACTCGATTCCCAGCTGCTGGCGTGCCGCCGTGCTGATGCGCTCAGGATGCCACGCCGGCTCCCACACCAGGTTTACCGCCGTCGCGCTGATCTCCCGCACGCCTGCGAGCCGGTTCCGCACCTGCTCGATGATCCGCTCATGCGACGGACATCCCTTCGAGGTCATCGTGATGTCGATCTCAACTTTCTGTCGCGGAACCATACCCGGCGCATCCGGATCAGGCGCCACCGCCACGCGGTACACCAGCCCCAGATCGACAATGTTCACCGGCAGCTCCGGATCGTAAACATCGCGCAGCGCCGTCAGCACATCCTCTTCCGTCAATGTCATCTCCCCCTGGCCGCAACTCTGGGTGCCCCATCCTTGCGCAGCAAGGGCGGGAAGCTATTCCTCCTGCTGTTAATGCGTTCTCTCGACCAGATACCGTGCCACGGCCTTCAATGCTTCCGCCGCATCTGCATAGGGCTCAAGCTCGGCGAACGCCTCCGAGATCAGCTTATTCGCATGCGCGCGCGAGGCCTCGATGCCAAAGACTGCGGGCCATGTAGCCTTGTCGCTGGTCAGATCCTTGCCCGCCGTCTTACCCAGTTGCTCCGAGTCCTGCGTCACATCGAGCACATCGTCCACAATCTGAAATGCCAACCCCGCCCTGCGCCCGAACTCCGTCAACCTGCGAACATCTTCCGCATCGCCGCCTGCGTACACGCCGCCTGCCACCAGGCTCACGCGAATCAGCGCGCCCGTCTTGGCACGATGAATCGCATCCACGGTGGCAGCTGTCGGCTTCGAGTGTTCGCCTTCGAGATCGAGCACCTGTCCGCCGATCATGCCTTCCACCGTGCCCGTCGCCTCCGCGATCAGCCGGATAATCTCGACGGTCGCCTTGGCCGGACACTGCAGCGTGGCCAGCGTCTGATATCCGAGGGTCTGCAGCGCATCCCCAGCGAGAACCGCAATCGCCTCGCCGAAGACCACATGGCAGGTCGGCTTACCCCGCCGCAAATCGTCGTTGTCCAGCGCCGGCAGATCGTCATGGATCAGCGAATACGTGTGCAGCATCTCGATCGCCGCACCCAGATCTTCAACCCCAGCGGGCAGCTCGCACCTGCCAGCCTTCCGGAGGTAGATCATGCGCGCCGCTTCCATCGCCAGGATCGGCCGCAGCCGTTTCCCGCCTGCAAACATGCTGTGCCGCATCGCGCGATGGATCGATGACGGAACCCGATCTTCACTGGGGAGCAATCGTTCTAGAGCACGGTCGGTCAACTCCGCGCCTGTGTGCAATATCTCTTTCACCTGAACTTCAGCTTGCATTCGCATCATGATACCTGCTGGCGGCGTCGAAACGCTGCCAGCCCAATCCATAAGACTACTGCTATCAACGAAAGGAAGCGACCCAGCCAGACGTCCCGCGTCGCCCCGTACCGGACCTCGATCTTCGACGTTCCGTCAGTAAGGGGAATCGTCATCAGCCCATCGTCGCGCCGCGGTCTCGCATTTACCGGTGCGCCGTTCACGCTCACCCGCCACGCCGGATAGTCCATCACCCGCAGCACCGCGAAGCCCGCGCCCGAATGAATCGTCGCGCTGATCCGCTCCACATCCCAGCGTCGAATCTGTATCTCGGACGGTTGCAAATCCGCGGTGCTCGCCTGCCATTCCGCATTCTGCGCAACCGAACTGTCCGCCTCATCGCCACCCGCGCTTTGCAGCACGCGAATCCGCGGCAGCCCTTGCTGAATATCGCCATTGTCCGCGGGAGCGGCCGTATACTCGTCAGTCCCTGCAAACCCCTCGCCCTGAAAAGTCGTCAGCTGCGCCCGCACATTGTCCTCTTCATCGCACGGCTGCCAGAAATACTCCCACGCCACGCCCGACATGCACCCCGCCACCACAACAACAGCCGCCACTCTCGCCAGAGCCGCACGCCGTGTTAGCATTTCACCCCGGAGTTCCAATCCAGTCAACGCCGCCAGCGCCAGGCTCAGCACCAGCAGCCATCGCCACGGAAATTGCAGAAATGCCAGCTCCGGCGCATGCCGCCAGACAACATCGGAAAAGGGAAGCAGCAGGCAGGCAATCACCGCGCCTAACACAGCGAGTGGTCCCCACAAGCTTCTAGCCCGTCGCGCCCGATACGAAAACGCCGCCGCGATCGCCGTCGCTGCCAGCAGCACCACCGCAATCCACGATGCCGTCATCAGCACCTGATCGTGGAAAGCCTCGCCCGTATGCCCGAAGAGGAAGCTGTCTTCGACCCGCATCCCCTGCGCCACCGCCCGCTGAATCTCCACCCAGCGCTGCTCATAAAGTGCAGGCACCAGGTAGAACCCCGCCACCCCCAATCCCAGTGCTGTTCCGCCTGCCGCGCGCCCGATCAAATTCCAGCGCCGTTCCGTCACCACCGCCCCGGCCACCATCACTGCCAGCGCATAGCAGCCCATGACCGCGGCAGGTGCATTCGTGAGCCCCAGCCCCGCCACGACCACCGCCAGCTCCAGGATTGCCCGCTTCTCCCGTAGCGCAAACAGCACCAGCAGCGGCATCCATGCCGCAGCCAGAAGCTCGCCGAAGGCCGCCCGCTCGTAAGCCACAAACAGCACGTAAGGACTCACCACGTAGAGGCACGCTGCCAGCGCTGCGTTATCCTCCGGCATCCACTCGCGCGCCATCCTGAAAAAGCTCGCGCCCATCGCCGCCAGCGCAACCATCGTGAAGACCAGCGGAACCCTGATCCACGGCATGAACAGGCTCAACAGCGCGCCCAGCATCCACGAGAGCGGCGGATAAAACACGAACCGCGGCTCGCCCGCGCCATAATTCGCCGACGCCGCCCAGTGCGGATACACCACGCCCTGGTGCCATTGCCGCAGCACTTCCATCCACGACTCAAGGTGAAAATCGAAGTCGTGTCCGCACGACGTTCCCCGCCACGCCAGTGGAAGAACCGCGATCCCGACTGAAGCAAGGATGAGGGACCACCGCCGCCGCATCGCATGGCCCGCTGCAGTCGACGGTGAGCAGCGCAGAAACTTCACGGGACGAGCTGCAGCGTATGCGAAGTCTGCGCCGCCACGGCACCGTCGCTGAAGGGCAGCGCGAAGGTCGTGCCTCCATACCAGTAAGGCCATTGGTCGCGGTAATATGCGCTCAACGGATTGCCCGACTCGCCCATCACGATATTCTCCGTCGCCTGGTCCACGTCTTTCCAGTCAACCGTCAACCGCTGCGACGGCCCGATCGCAGCCGTGACCTGCTTCACAGTGGTCTTGTCGCCGGACTGCGGCAGAGCGCCCGTCCCCGTCCAGCCCTTAAACCACGGCAGCAACCCATAGAGCGGATGTTCCAGCTCCACGGTGTGCTCCTGCCCGTATCGCCACTGGGCGAGGTCCGCCGGAGCGTGACCTGCCTCCAATCCCTGCCTCACCACGTCGGTGAGAAAATCGTCCCACGTCGCATATTGCTGCGGCAGCCATCCCGCCGGCGCGTGCACGATCAGCTCCTCGCGCGCAAAGCCGCTCTCCGGCCAGTGGTAGAGCTTCCAGTCGTTGCCAATCTTCGGCTTCAGCAGCATCTCCCAGAAGGCCCCATTGCCGGCCTCTACAATCGCCGCCGGAGCCGAATTCACTCCCAGCACACCATCCCACGACCGCATCAGGTCCGCCGCCTGCCGCAATCGGGCATCCGTCTTCTTTGCATGGTCGATCGCGTAGGCGAACCTCTGCGCCAGTTCCTGGTCCACCTCCGAATACACCTCCGTCTGCAGCTTCAACATATCCGGCGCGGTCAGCTTGTCCTTGCCCGCGAGCCACTTCCATATCCGCTCATTGCGATATGGATCGGCCCAGCCCAGCGTTAACTGGTAGGGATACCCATCCGGAGTAATGCGCGCATTCGCCGTCGCAATCACTCCATTCGCCGGATCGAGCGTCGCGGGCAACTGTTCGAAGGGCACAAAGCCCTGCCACTCATGATTCGCATCCGCAATCGGCACCCCCGAAATTCCCTGCGGCCGGTTCGGAATGAACCCCACCGCCTGGTAGCCGATATGCCCCTGATCATCGGCGTACACCACGTTCTGCGACGGCCCCCACCAACGGCCCAGCGCCGCGCGAAAATCCTGCCAGTTCGCCGCCGCGTCAATATCCAGCAGCGGAACCCCTCCCGACTTCGGATCGTAAGCGCTCCATCGCAGCGCCAGCACCCGCTTCTCGCCAGGAAGCAGCTGCGATATCACCGGTCCGTGCCCGGTGCGCGCGGTCTCGACGATCACGTCCTTGCCAAAGCGCACATGGATCGTCTCCCGCCCATGCTCCACCGGATGCCACCCATCCGCTGCCTTGTATTCGTCCTGCGCGTTCACCTGCTCCACATAGATATCCTGCATATCGCCATACAGCGCCGTAAACCCCCACGCCACATGGGCGTTGTGCCCCGCGATAATGTACGGAATCCCCGGCACCGTCACGCCCGCAACATGAAAATCGCCCGCCTTCAGATCGCTCTCATACCAGATATTCGGAATCCCATGCGCCAGGTGCATATCGTTCGACAGCATCGCCTTGCCCGAGGCCGTATGCGCGCCCGAAACCACCCACTCATTCGATCCCGGCGCGCATTCCTCGCACCGCACGCGCCCTAACTGCAGCACCTCGCGCAGATGCAGCAGGTCTTTACTGAGATCACGGACGCTCGTCTGCGTCTCGTCCAGGGGTATATCTGGAATGTTCTCCTGCGGTGCCGTCAGGTCCGGAGGAGCCTGCGTCGGCGGATGGTCCCTCCACGATCCCGTCGGATAGAGCGCCGCAGCCAGCGTCGGACCCAGCCTCGCCGTCACTCGCTCACGCGTGATCTTTGTGTCCCAGTCCTCATCGAGCATCTGGTTCATGCTCATCACCACCAGCAGCGAATCGACCGGCTGCCACGGCTTCGCCTTGTAGCCCAACAGTCGAAACTCCGGGGACAGGTTTTGCCCGTTCTCCTTATTGCTTTGATCTATAAACGCATTCACGCCCTTCGCATAGTCTTCGTAATAGCCCCGGTCGCGTTCGCTCAGCGTGGTCGCCAGCCGCTCCGCGTTGGCCCGAATCCCCAGCACCCGCTGCACGCGGTCATGCTCTACCAGTTTCGCTCCAAGAAGCTCCGCTACTTCGCCGGCTGCCATGCGCCGCGCCATGTCCATCTGCCACAGGCGGTCCTGCGCTGTCACATACCCTTGCGCCTCGAAAAGATCGTCGAGGTTCGCTGCTTCAATGTGGGGGATTCCGTGATGATCGCGCCGGACAAGAACAGGAGCCGTCAGCCCCGGCAAACGCAGCTGTCCGTCAAGCTGCGGAAGCGCCTCGCGCATCGCCTGCTTCAGCCACCACGCGCCGCCTACGACGGCCGCAGCAAGTGCGACCACCAGCACGACGACAATACCCAAAAGCACGCGCAGGACAGGCCGCCTGCGCCGCTCCTCGACTTCGACACTCCGTCCCAAAGCCATCTCGAGGACATTGTCTCATCGCATGTGGTGCTTACGTGGAAGGCAAACAAACTACGATGTCATCCTGAGCGAAGTTTGGCGCGCTGCGCCAAACGTAGTCGAAGGACCTGCTTTTAGTCGGAGTATGAACAGCAACCGGTACTCCACCGTCCGCACAAATAGTGGAATGTTGCCGTTCATCTAATGGCTAATGGCTGCCTTTACGCCGCCGCCACTCTCCGAATCAGATCCTGCTGCTCACTTCGATTCTCCGCCCCGATCGTGAACGCATCCAGCACGCCCGAATTCAGCGCAAATCGAATCGCCTCATCCTGCCGCGTCCGCATCGCGCCCTGCCCGAGAATTTTCATCCCGATGATGCCCTTGCCCTGCGCACGCATTTCCTTGATCACGCCGATCACTGTCTGGGGATCGGCATCCATGTGCGCGCCCACCGGATTCAGCCGCACCAGATCTACCTCGACCCAAGGTGATTTTGCCGCCGCCCGCAGCGCCTCGATCGAATGGCACGAAACTCCGTGCGCGCGAATCTTCCCCTGCTCCTTGGCCTGTTCGAAGACGTCCATCACACCGCGATAGCGCGTCGTCCAATCGTCCTCCGTCACGCAATGGATCAGGCAGATATCGATATAGTCCGTCCCCAGTTCGCGCAGATAGCGATCGATGTCTTCCTTCGCCCCTTTCGGATCGCGATCGTCGCACTTGGTCATCACGATGGCCTTGCTGCGGCCAACCTGCTTCAGCGCCGCGGCCACCTCGGGATGGCTCCCATACGAATCCGCGGTATCGAAGAAGATCAGCCCGCTGTCATACCCGCTCACCAGCAACTGCACCAGCTTGCCTGAGCGCGTCTGGTTCGATCCGCCCGCGAACCCGACAGTGCCCGTGCCCATGGCCAGGCGGCTGGTCTTAATGCCCGTCTTACCCAGCACGACCGTATCCGTCGCCTGAACTTTTTTCTGTTGAGTTGGAATATCGACAACCGATCCGAATGCTGACGGCTTGAGGTAAGCAGTACCTAGTCCAACGCCTGCTGCGGTGAGGAATTCCCGGCGATTCATGCGATCTTCCCTCCTGCTTTTCGATTGTGTAGAAATTCTACCTCTGGTCAGGCGGGGCTGGCTCGCAGTCGAATCAAAAATTCGCCCCGGGAATCGAGTGATCGGTGAGGAAAATGGCTTCATACATTTCTGGCGCAAATGCAACGGAAGTCGCGGCGCCCCCGGCACCACTGTTGGATACCGGTCCTTTAGCCGCCCATAGCTGATATACTCCTCTGTTTATGCGGGTATTTGTGATCCTTCCTGCCGCCGGTCTGGGCACCCGGATGACGGCAGGCCATCCATCGTTAGCAGCCCCCAAGCAATTCCTTGAGTTGGCTGGCGTCCCGATTCTGATCCATACGCTGCGTGCATTTGCCGAGGTGCCGCAGGTCGCCGCCATGTACGTGGCCGTGCGCGCGAGCGAAATAGACCGTCTCACCGCCCAGGTCCGTGACTATGGCTTTGCTGGCAAGGTCCACGTTGTCGAAGGCGGCGACAATCGCCAGGAGAGCGTAGCCAATGCGCTCAACGCCATTGAATGCGACCCTGGCGACATCATCCTGGTTCACGACGCCGTCCGCCCTCTCATCGACGCGGCCACCATCGAGCGCACGATCCGCGCCGTCGAAAAGCACGACGCCGCCATCGTCGGCCTGCCCGCGGTCGACACCATCAAGCAGGTCGAGCGCACCGCCGACGGAGCCATCATCACCTCCACCATTCCCCGCGAATACATCGTGCAGGCGCAGACTCCCCAGGGATTCCGCTGCCATCTCCTTCGACGCGCCTTTGCCGAGGCCGCAGCCGACGAATTCGTCGGCACCGATGAGGCCAGCCTGGTGGAGCGCGCCGGAGCGCAGGTGGCCGTCGTGCTGGGCTCTCCCGCAAATTTCAAGATCACGCAGCCGGGCGACCTTGAATTGGCCGAGTTCTATTTGCAGCGCCAGCCTGCGCATCATTGATTCGCGGAGCGCGACGATCACGGTAAGCTGAGGCAGACAGAAAGACCATGAACATCAGAATTGGGTATGGCTGGGATTCACACGCATTCAAGCCGGGCGTGCCACTCAAGATCGGCGGCCTGTCCATCGATCATCCCGAAGGCCTGGCCGGCCACTCCGACGGCGACGTGTTGCTGCACGCCATTACCGACGCGCTCCTCGGCGCTGTTTCCGCCGGCGACATCGGCAGCTTCTTCCCGCCGGGCGATCCTCGTTGGAAGGACGCCGACTCCTCCATCTTTCTCAACCTGGCTCTCGAAGAAATTCAAAACGTCGGCTATCGCATCGTAAACGTAGACACCACGCTGGTCTTGTCCGCGCCCAAGATCGGCCCTATCGCCGCCGAACTTCGCGAGCATGTCGCCGACCTGTTAAATGTCGAACCATCCAACGTTGGCATCAAAGCTAAGACGCCCGAAGGTCTCAACGTCGATCACGTCGCGCAGGCTCACGCCATCGTTCTGCTCGAAAAGGTCGAAGATCCAGAAGCCCTGCGCAGCATGAGCGCCGTCGTGGAGAGCCATAAGCAACTCGAGGATGTAGTCAAGGATCTAGTCAGCCAGGTCCCTGGCGTCGAGCCGCGCCGCGTTCGGAAGCCGGCCTTCGATACCGAAGACATCACCTAGCTGAAAAAAGCGGAGATCTAAAGCCCGGTCAGCTAAGCCGACGGTTAAGCACTGAGATTCAAGAGGGATCGATTCAGAAATGGAGCTTGCATGAAAGTTCATGTCGCAGTGTCTCTGTTAGTGGCCAGCGCTGCTTTCGCTCTCGGTCAAACACCCGACTGGCAAACACCTACCGAAAAGTCCAACTACCGCACCACCCCCGACTACGCCGAGACCATGGCCTACCTCAACCGCGTAGCCGCCGCCGCGCCCGGCCAGGTGAAGATCGAGCCATTCGGCACCACGGGTGAGGGCAGGGAACTCGACATCGTCATTGCCTCCAAAGATGGCGTCTTCGATCCCGGTGCGATTCACGCCTCGCACCGTCCCATCGTTCTCGTTCAGAATTCCATCCACGCCGGCGAAATGGACGGGAAGGATTCCTGCCTCGCTCTCCTCCGCGACATGGTTATCACGAAGACGCGTGCCGCACTCCTCGATAATGCCGTCTTCGTCTTCATCCCCATGTACAACGCCGATGGACACAAGCGCCGCTCCGCATACAACCGCATCAACCAGAACGGACCCGATGTGATGGGCTGGCGCGGCAACGGTACGAACCTCAACCTGAATCGCGATTACATGAAGGCCCAAACGCCCGAAACGCGTGCCTTCATGAAGATGTTTCACCAGTGGCTGCCTGACTTCTTCGTCGACGACCACGTCACCGACGGCGCCGACTTCCAGTACGACGTCACCTTCACCATCGACGACGGCCCCAACGTCTACGGCCCTACGGCACGCTGGATCGACGATGTCGTCACCCCCACGCTCGTCAAGCAGGTCGACGCCGTGCCCGGCCACCTCGCCTCACCCACCTACATCACGCTCAACGACGACTCCGATCCTGCCAAGGGTCTCGGCTTCAACGACGATCCGCCGCGCTTCTCCACCGGCTACATGATTCTCGAGAACCGTCCCGGCATGCTCGTCGAGCTGCACATGCTCAAGGACTACAAAACCCGCGTCACCGGCAACTACGAGCTTCTCCGCGTGCTGATGGAGGTCATTAACCGCGACGTCGCGAAGTTGATAAAGCTCAACGCTGATGCCGACGCTGATGCCGCGCGACTTGGAGCGCACCCTCTCGGCAACCAGCAGTTTCCACTTCGCCTAAGCTGGAGTGGCGAGACCACGCCATTCCTCTTTCGCGGATACCACTACACGCGCCAGCTCAGCGAAGTCTCCGGCACGATGTGGGTCAAGTACAACCACGAACCATGGGACGTCTCGTTGCCGCTCGCGACCGGATTCAAGGTAACGGCATCGATCGTTCCTCCCGCCGCCTACATCATTCCGCGCGAGTGGACCCACGTCATCGATGTGCTTGCCGCCCATCAGGTCGAGATGCAGCACACCTCCGCGCCCTGGACCGGACAGGTAGAAACCTACCGCTGCACCGACATGCAGTGGAACCGCGCGCCCTTCGAGGGCCGCCATCCTATCTTCCCGGGCGAGGGAGCATTTGAGCCGGGCAGGTTCGGCCACTGCGATCTTGTCACCGAGACAGTTACATATCCAGCCGGATCGGTTGTCATACAGCTCAATCAGCGTCTATCCAAGGTCGCCTTGCAATGGCTTGAGCCCGAGGGTCCCGATTCCGCGATGGCCTGGGGCTTTTTCGACAGCATCTTCGAGCAGAAAGAATACGGCGAGCCGTACGTCCTCGAAAAACTCGCTCGCGAAATGATGGAGAAAGACCCGAAGCTTAAGGAAGAGTTCGAGCGCAAGATCGAGAGTGACCCGAAATTCGCCGCCAATCCCTACGCGCGTCTGTCCTTCTTCTACGACCACTCACCTTGGTACGCGGCGAACCGCGTGGGCGAATATCCGGTCGGGCGGTTGACGAAGCTGGATGGCGTGCCGCTGGAGAAGTAATTGTTGGTCAAGTTGGTCAAGCAATTGGATGCTGGGGCAAACTTATCTGGCACAGCCTAACTTGACTCCCCATCCTATCCTCCCTAGCATCAAAACTTGATCCCACAAACAGATATGTCACCTGCAAGCACCCCACGCGTCCGTTTTGCGCCTTCCCCCACCGGCTACCTCCACGTCGGAGGAGCCCGCACCGCTCTCTTCAACTGGCTCTTCGCCCGCCACACCGGCGGAACCCTCATCCTGCGCATCGAGGACACTGACTTCGAGCGCTCCTCTGAAGAAATGGTGGAGGGCATCCTTGAAGGCATGCGCTGGCTCGGCCTCAACTGGGACGAGGGCCCGTTCTTTCAGTCGCAGCGACTCGATCTCTACCGCCAGACGGCCGAGACGCTTCTCGCCAGCGGACACGCCTACCCCTGCTTCTGCACCAAGGCCGAACTCGAGCAGCGCCGCGCCGCCCAGGCCGTCTCCGCCGGATGCCCTCCGATGTACGACCGCCGCTGCCGCACCATCGATCCGCCCCTCGCCGCCCAGCGCAAGGCCGCCGGAGAGCCATTCGCTGTACGCTTTGCCGTGCCTGACGGACGATCTACAGGCTTCGATGACGCTGTCTTTGGCCGCATCGAGTTTGCCAACGCCGAAATCGAGGACTTCGTCCTCCTGCGTTCAGACGGCATCCCCACCTATCACCTCAGCGTCGTCGCCGATGACATCGACATGCGCCTCACGCACATCATCCGGGGTGCCGACCACATTTCGAACACCCCCAAGCAGGTGCTCCAGTATCAGGCTCTCGGCGCGACTCTGCCGACGTTCGCCCACGTCCCGCTGATCCTCGGTCCGGACAAGACCCGCCTCTCCAAGCGTCACGGAGCGACCTCCGTCATTTCCTACAAAGAGTTGGGCATCGTTCCCGAAGCTTTCCGCAACTTCCTTGCGCTCCTCGGATGGACGCCCGGCCCCGGACACAAAGATCGCGAAATTTTCAGCTCCGATGACCTCATCCAGCTCTTCTCCCTCGAAGGCATCTCAAAATCGAACGCCGTCTTCGATAATGACAAGCTCGCGTGGTTCAACACCGAATACATTCGCGCTTACGACGCCGAAAAGCTGCCCCGCCTGATCGAGGAAGAGTGGGCCAAGGCCGGATTCACGCCCACCCGCCCCCGGGAAGAGATCCTCGCCGCCATCGATCTGCTCAAACCGCGTGCCCGCAACCTCAAAGATTTCGCTACCATCTTTCGCGCGTACTTCAGCGACACCTTTGACTACGATCCCGCCGCTGTCGCTAAATTCCTCAGTGACGGAGCCGTACGCGCATTCCTCGTCCAGCTATCGCAGCGCTACGCTGCTGCCAGGGAGTTCACGGAAGCTGAGACCGAAACCATCCTTCGCGCCTTCGCTGACGAAAGCCGAATCAAAGCCGGCCCGCTCATCAACGGATCGCGCGTCGCTCTCACCGGACAGGCAGTCGCGCCGAGCCTTTTCGCTGTGATGGCTAACCTGGGGAAGGATCGCGTAGTGAAGCGGCTGGCCTCCTCCGAAAGCATTAAGGCTGAAAGTAGCAAGGCAGACTGAGCCGGATCTCTCCGGCTCAATCCTGCGCGTCTGTTGCGGCGCTGCCGCGTTTTCGTTTCTCCACCGCCTGCCGAAGCAGGTACTCGATCTGGCCGTTCACGCTCCGCAGCTCGGCCTGTGCCCATGCTTCGAGCTCGGCCCAAAGCGCCGGATCAATCCGCAATAAAAATGGTTTGCGCTCTGCCATCCGTTGCCTTAGTGGTACAGCGTGCCTGTGTTGACAACAGGATGAACCTCAGACTCACTGCACAGCACAACCATTAGGTTGCTCACCATCGCGGCGCGCCGCTCATCGTCGAGCTGCACCACATCCTTCTCGGCGAGCTGCTTCAGCGCCATTTCCACCATCGTGACCGCGCCGTGAACAATCTTCTGCCGGGCTGAGATCACCGCTTCCGCCTGCTGGCTGCGCAGCATCACCTGCGCGATTTCCGGAGCATACGCGAGATGCGTCAATCGCGCCTCATCGACCACTACACCCGCTTTGCCCAGCCGTTCCTGCAATTCTCCGCGCAGCGCGCCGGAAACCTCGTCCACATTCGTGCGCAACGTAATGTCGCTGGCGTCGCCGTCATAAGCTAGAGACTCGCCAGGTGGCGCAGCGCCGACTCGCTCTGCGTAGGCACATAGTTCTCGTAGTCGTCGACATCGAACATCGCCTGCGCCGTGTCCTGCACACGCCACACGACCACCGCCGCAATCTCAATCGGATTGCCGCGCTTGTCATTCACCTTGAGCGTGTCACCGTTTAACGTGCGCGCCCGCAGGGAAATCTTGTTCCTTCCCAGCCCGCGCGCATCGGTCGCGCCTGAAAAGCCGCTCAACTTCTTCGCCGACAGGCCCGCAAGCTGCGCTGCCATCTGCGACTGCCCGTTCGTATAGAACGGATTCCCCCAGTGAAATCCGCTTGCCCTCACCGTCCCTTTATATGAGCCAAACAGCACCAGCACCCGCCCTTCGTTCGGCTGCAGAGTGAAAAATCCTTTCAACGACACCATCAGCGCGATCAACACGAGAACGCCGCAAACCGCTCCCCAGACAACCTGATTTAACGCTGAGAAAACCAGCAGGCCGGCATCGGCCGGCAGTAATACGATCCACAGAGCCAGTAATGATCCGCCATTCCAAACCTTTACCACCCGCTCCTGATTGACAGCTTGATTCGCTGACATAGCACGTTCCTCCAGCATCGCTGAATCGATGCTAGCAAAATGATATCACATTAATATCAAAAAAGCAATGAGAGCGGCTGCCCGTCGGAGGCACCTCAATTTTTCAGTGAGTTACTACCGAGTCCGCCGTGTTAGCGCGCCACTATGTCCACCGTTACCGGAGCCTTCCGTGGCGGAAAGCATGACGTCGCATCGCATGCCTGGTAGCGAAGCTCTGCTTGAATCAGGTGCTCGCCAGTCTTCGCTTTCACGTGAGCGCGCACGACAAATTCGCCGGTATACACGCTCAGCTTCTCGTTTGGTTCGATGGCGAGCGAGAAATCTTCTCCTGCAGGGAAATCAACTGGCCCAACCGTTACTCCCGACGGCTCCGCGACCAGCAGTTGCGTGGGAATAAAGCTCTTCTCGTGTGGCGTGTGCGAGTTGATGTGCAGACCAGGATTTACCTTGAAGTGCAGCTCAACCACACTGTCGTGGTTCGCGGTAACGGAAACCTGCTCCGGATAGAGAAACTTCACGAACTGTTTTGCGTCACTCTGCCCGTCGTTGGTTTCCCAGGGCATTTTCTGCGCGGCCGCCAGACCAGCCGCCAAAGTCAGAATTACCCATACGATGCTCCGCCGCACATTCACTAAGACGCGCCCTTCTGCGCTTGCTCTCCGCTGCCGAGAGCTTTCTTGATATTCGCCTCGATCTCATCCCGATCTGCCAGGCCAATCGTCGCCGCAATCACCTTGCCATTCCTGTCCACATAGAACGTCGTTGGCAATGCATCGATACCGCCATAGGGCTTCGAGACTTCCTTGTCGTCGATCAGCACCGGATAGTTAATGTGCAGCTTCATTGCCGAGTCCGCAATTTCCTGCTTCTGCTTAAGCAGAGCTGCCTTGTCGTCCAGGTCGAGGTCGTCTTCGGAAATGCCAAGCACCACCAGCCCCTGGCTCGCATACTGATCGTGCAGCTGCGTGAGCCACGGAATCTCTATCTTGCAAGGCGCGCACCACGTCGCCCAGAAATCCAGCACGACCGCCTTACCCTTGTAGTCTGCGAGCGAAACGTTCTTGCCCGTCGTGTCTTTCAGCGTGAAGGCCGGAGCCTGTTTGTCCGCCAGCGGGTTCTTGAACGGCGCATCCGCCTCGCCGGCGGGAGCTGGAGCCGACCGGGCCGTCAGCATGACCAGCTTGTCTTTCGCAAATGCCTGCTCCTGCTTTCGCCGCCGGTAATTCGTCACACCAGCCCACGCCATCAAGCCCAGGGTAATAAGCAGCACCACAATTACCAGATGATTCCGCTTCACACCGTCCCAACCTTTCCCTCTTCATTCTAGTAGATGCCGCTCCTCCGAATACGTCTCTGATAGCATCGACTGTTTGACGGCACACACTCCATCGCGGCTGGTGCGCATTGAGGCTCAGGCCCTGCTGGCCCTCGCCGAGCGCCTCGAAGGCCCCATGTCCGCGGCGTTCGACCGCGCCGTCGACTGCATTCTCCAATGCGGACAGGCTCGCGGCCGCGTCGTCGTTACAGGAATGGGCAAGAGCGGCATCATTGCGCAGAAGATCGCCGCAACGCTTAGCTCGACGGGGAGCCCCGCGCTCTTTCTACACCCGGCAGAGGCCGTGCACGGCGACCTCGGCATGCTCGCCCGCGGAGACGTCGTCATCGCCCTCTCCGCCAGCGGTGAAACCGAAGAGATCCTCCGCCTGCTTGCCAACATCAAGCGCATCGGCGACGCGCTCATCAGCTTCTGCTGCAATACCGTATCGACTCTGGCCCTGTCGAGCGATATCTGCCTCGACGTGAGCGTTCCCGAAGAGGCCTGCGGCATGGGCCTCGCACCCACTGCCTCCACGACGGCAATGCTTGCTCTTGGGGACGCCCTCGCGATTGCCGTCTCGCTCAAGAAGGGCTTCCGCGCCGAGGACTTCGCCGACCTGCACCCTGGCGGTAAGCTCGGCAAGCGTCTTTCCCGTGTCCGCGATCTCATGCATGCGGGCGAGGCAGTTCCACGGGTCACGATGACCACTCCCATGACGGACGTGATCTACGAAATGTCTCGCAAGAAGCTGGGCATGACCACCGTCGAAGTCAACGGCCGGCTGATTGGCATCATCAGCGACGGCGATCTGCGCCGTTTGCTCGAACGCGATGGCCCGGAGGCCCTGAAAAAGACCGCCGGTGACGCGATGAATCCTCACCCGCGAACCATTGCCGCCGAAGAACTCGCCGTGCGCGCCCTGAGCATGATGGAGGAACAGAAGATTACGTCGCTGGTTGCAATCGATTCGTCGGGAACGATCGAAGGCGTCGTCCACCTGCACGATCTTTGGGAAACCGAACTGATCTGAGATTCATCTCGAATCGAAGGAGCGCAGCCTCAAAGGCTCTCCGCTTCTTCGGCCGTCGCCGCCATCGGAATGAGCGAATCCACATGCGTCAGCTTGAACAGCTCGATAACGCGGAAGTTAAGTCCTGCCGCGATCAGCTTGTGCCCCCGCCTTTGCGCCGAGACGTAATAGTTGATAATCGCGCCCATGCCTGCCGAGTCCATATATTCCACTTCGGAGAGGTCAAGGATCGTGACCGGCGGGTTTTCCTTCTCCAATTCCGCCTTGAGCGCGAAGAAATTACTTAGAAGAATCGGCCCGGTGACGTGCACCACCCGCGTCCCCTCTGACTTGCCAGCGATCACTTCAATACCCAGAGTCACTTGTTGCATAGCGATTTACAGTGTATGTACTCCTGACGGCTACCAATATTACAACAGCGTGAATACCTCGTCTCGTGCCTGCCCCGCGGCCTTATCATTGGTGAAGTTCGCGGCTCCCGGAGGATTTTTGCTTTACTGGCTTCTTTATCAAAAGCTTTTCCCTTACTTCAGACCCTTCCGCATCTTCCGGTATCTGACGTTCCGCACCGCGTTTGCCACGCTCACGGCGCTGCTCATCGCTTTGTTCGTCGGACCCTACGTTATTCAAAAACTGCGCGAGTTTCAAATCGGCCAGTACATTCGCGAAGAAGGCCCCAAGGAGCACCAGAAGAAAGCCGGCACTCCGACCATGGGTGGCGTTCTCATCTGCATCGCGATCCTTCTGCCCACCCTTTTATGGTCCGACCTCTCGAATCCCTTCGTCTGGCTTGTCATGGGTTCCACCGTAGCATTTGGAGCCATTGGCTTCGCCGACGACTACATCAAGGTCGTCCACCGCCGTAATCTCGGACTCACCGCCCGTGCCAAGCTCGGCTATCAGGCTCTCGCGTCGGCCGCAATCGCCGTGGTTCTCGTTGCTATGCAGAGCCTGGGCATCTACTCCACCCAGCTCACCGTGCCCTTCCTCAAAAACTTCCATCCTCATCTCTCGCTCGGCCCTCTTACGCATATCCCGCACATTAGCCTGCTGGCATTCCTGCCCTTTGTTGTCTTCATCGTGCTGGTAATTGTTTTTTCCAGCAACGCCGTGAACCTCACCGACGGGCTCGACGGCCTGGCTATCGGCTGCACCATCGTCGCCGCCGGAGCCCTCACCGTTCTTACCTATGTCAGCGGCCATGTGGTCTTTTCGGACTACCTCGAGTTGCAGCGAATGCCGATGGTTGGCGAGGTGACCGTCTTTTGCGGCTGCATGGTTGGCGCCAGCATCGGCTTCCTCTGGTACAACGCGCACCCCGCCGAAGTCTTCATGGGCGACGTTGGGTCGCTCGCGCTGGGCGGCGCCATCGGCACCGTGGCCGTCGTCATCCGGCAGGAGCTGCTCCTGCCTTTCATCGGAGGCATCTTCGTCCTCGAAGCCTTCTCCGTCATCCTCCAGGTCGGCAGTTACAAGCTCCGCAAAAAGCGCATCTTCAAAATGGCGCCCCTCCACCATCACTTCGAGCTGATGGGCTGGTCCGAATCGAAAGTCATTGTCCGGTTCTGGATCGGGGCCCTGGTGTTTGCACTCTTTGCACTCACCACCCTGAAGCTGCGATAAACACAGCGTCGAACGTGCAACAATGACCTGTCCGGCTGAAACCCGGAGCAGCGAAAGTGCGCCAATTTCCCACGGATGGGTTCACCTTCTAAACTCGTGAGCATGGAACTAAAAGGCAAAAAGGTACTCGTCGTCGGACTCGGCAAGTCCGGCCTGGCCGCTGCGCTCTTTCTCCGGCGCAAGGGTGCGCAGGTGACTGTCTCCGATGTTCGCAGCGCCGCCGCGCTCGCCCATGATCTTCCCGCGCTTCTCGACCAGGGCATTATGGTGGAAGCCGGAGGCCACGGCCTGCTTACATTCCGCCGCCAGGACCTCATCGTCGTCAGCCCCGGCGTTCCGCTCGATACCCCCGAGCTCGTTCAGGTGCGCAACTTCGGCCTGCCTGTCATCGGAGAACTGGAGCTGGCCGCGCGCTTCCTCGCCGGCAAGACCCTCGCCATCACCGGCTCGAACGGCAAGACCACCACTACCAGCCTATGCGGCGAAATCCTCGCCGCCGCGCATTTTCGCGTCCACGTTGGCGGAAACATCGGCGTGCCTGTCATCGCTCTGGTCGACGACTCTCGCGAGGATGGCTGGTCGGTCCTTGAGGTTTCCAGCTTCCAGCTTGAGACCACATACCAGTTCCGCCCCGATATTGCCGTTATCCTCAACATCACGCCTGACCATCTCGATCGCCACGGCAGCATGGAGAATTATATTGCCGCCAAGGAGCGCATCTTCGCCAATCAGGGACCCGAAGACGCACTCGTCCTGAACGCCGACGACGATGCCGCCTCGCGTGCCGCAGCCCGCACGAAATCGCGGCTCTTCTGGTTCAGCCGAACGCGCATCATCCGTCAGGGAGCCTTCATATACGACGGGGCTATCTACTTTCGCGCCACCGAGCAGTCTGCGCCCGAGTTCATCCTCAAGGTCGAATCCATCCCTCTCAAGGGCCAGCACAATATCGAGAATGTTCTCGCCGCCGTCTGTGCCGCTCGCCTCGCCGATGTCGCCTCTGATGCCATCCGCCGCGCTGTTGAGGCCTTTCGCGCCGTCGAGCACCGCCTCGAGTTTGTCGCCACGGTCAATGGCGTCGACTACTACAACGACTCCAAGGCCACCAATGTCGATGCGGCCATGAAGGCTATCGCTGCTTTCCCCTCAGGCATTCACCTCATCCTGGGTGGCAAGGACAAGAACTCCGACTACCGCCTCATGCGTCCGCTCATACAGGAGCGCGTAACGGCGATTTACACCATAGGCGCGGCGTCAGAAAAAATCATCACGCACCTCGAAGGCTCCGCGCCCATTGTCAACTCCGGCACGCTGGATGTAGCGGTGACCAAAGCAGCCGATGCCGCACAGCCGGGCGAAATCATTCTGCTCGCGCCCGCTTGCTCGAGCTTCGATCAGTTTCAGAACTACGAACAGCGCGGGCAGGTCTTCAAGGACCTGGTCTTCGCCCGCCGTGGGATCCCTGAATGGCAAAGCGCATAGGAGCCGAATGGCAAAACGCGTAGGAGTGGACAAATGGCTATTCGGCGCCACACTGGTGCTCGTCGTCATCGGACTGCTTATGGTCTTCAGCGCCTCTGCCGTGATGGCCAAGGAGCGTTTCGGTTCGCCCTACGCCTTCGTCATTCGCCAGTCGCTGTGGGCCGTCTTCGGACTCACCGCCATGACCATCCTGATGCAGGTCGACTACCGGCGCTTTAACAAACCGAATGTCGTCTTCCCGGCCGTCGCTGTCTCCGCCCTGCTGCTGCTCGTTGCCTTCCTCATGCACGATTCGCACGCCACCCACCGCTGGATTCGCTTTGGCGCGCTCTCCTTCCAGCCATCCGAGATCGCCAAGCCCGCGCTCGTACTCTTCCTCGCGTGGTTTCTGCAGAACCGCATGCACTCGATTGAGGATTTCCGCGGCACCATCCTGCCCGCCGCGCTGCCCAGCCTCATCTTCATTGCGCTGATTCTCAAAGAGCCCGATCTCGGCACTGCCCTTGTCTGCGCCGGAGTTACTGCGCTCATGCTCTATCTCGCCGGCATGAACATGCGCTATCTCGGCGTCGCCGCGCTCGCCGCAGCGCCAGTGCTCTATTTCATGCTCTTTCGTGTGAAGTGGCGTCGGGACCGCATCCTCGCCTTCCTCAATCCCGAGTCCGACCCGCTCGGCAAGGGTTTCCACATTATTCAATCGCTCATTGCCGTCGGAACCGGCGGCCTTCGCGGCCTGGGTTACATGGACGGCCGGCAGAAACTCTTCTATCTACCCGAACCGCACACCGACTACATCTTCGCCAACGTTGCCGAAGAGCTCGGCCTTATCGGAGCCTTCGCCGTTGTCGGACTCTTCGTCGTGCTCGGCTACCGCGGCATGCGGGCGGCTATCCTGTCGAAAGACCCCTTCGCCCGCTTCCTGGCCTTCGGCATCACCGCGACCCTTCTCATCCAGGCGTTTTTCAACATCAGCGTCGTGCTCGCTCTTGTCCCCACCAAAGGCATCACTCTGCCCTTCATCTCCTACGGCGGAACCTCGCTCTTCATCATGCTCGCCTCCATCGGCGTGCTGCTCAACATCACCCGCGAGGTGGATTAGCGTCGTGCGTGTCGCCATTGCCGGAGGAGGCACCGGCGGCCACATCATTCCCGCCCTTGCCATTGCCGGAGAGCTCAAATCCGCTTGCAACGCCGAGATCCTCTTCATCGGAACCTCGCGTGGTCTCGAATCGCGCCTCGTGCCGCAGGCCGGATACCCGCTCTCGCTCATCGAAGTGGGCCAGCTCAAGAACGTTTCGCTCCTGACCAAAGCGCGAACATTGCTCGATCTGCCCCTCAGCCTCATCCGCTGCCGCAAACTCCTGCGCGACTTCCGTCCCAACGTCGTCATCGGAGTCGGCGGCTATGCTTCCGGCCCGGCTATGGGAGCAGCCATTCTTGACGGCATCCCCACGCTCGCCTTCGAGCCGAACGCCTTTCCGGGCCTCGCCAATCGCCTGGTCGGCAAGCGCGTCAACGCTGCCGCTGTCAACTTCGCCGCCGCCGCCAAATACTTCCGGAACCCTCAAATCACCGGAATCCCCGTGCGCGCAGAATTCTTCCGCCTCTCGCCTCGCCCCGCCGGTGCGCCGCCGCACCTGCTTGTTTTTGGAGGCAGCCAGGGTGCCCGCATCCTCAACACATTGATGCCGCAGATCGCCTCTTCGCTTCTCGCTGCTGTGCCCGGTCTCACCATCCTCCACCAGGCGGGAGCCCGTCACGGCGAAACCACTCTGGCCGCCTACCAGGCCAGCAACGCTCCCTCAGATCGCTGGCAGGTCCACGCCTTCCTCGACAACATGCCCCGCCTCTTCGAAGCAGCCGACTTGGTCCTCTCCAGGAGCGGAGCCAGCACCGTCGCCGAACTGGCCGCGGCGGGAAAGCCGTCGCTGCTTATCCCTTTTCCCCACGCCGCCGACGACCACCAACGGAAAAACGCTGAAGCGCTTGCGGAGGCAGGCGCGGCAATCGTGTTCCTGGAAGCCGGCCTCACCCCAGAGAACCTTCTGCAAACCCTGACTCGTCTCCTCACAGACCGGCAGTCACTTGAACAAATGTCCGCTCAGGCACGCGTCCTCGCCCATCCCGATGCGACCAGCCGCATCGCGGCGATGGCAATCGAAGTCGCCCGCTAGCTTCTTGCGCAAAAAAGCAAAAGGCCCGTTCCGAAGAACGAGCCTTTTCGTGAATCCTTAAGACTTACCGGTGTCCGCCGCCACCGCCGTGTCCGCCGCCGCCGCCGCCGTGGAAGCCTCCGCCTCCGCCTCCACCGCCATGGAAGCCGCCACCGCTGACGCCACCGCCACGGTAGCCACCACCGCTGACGCCACCGCCACGGTAGCCACCGGTAGCCCCGCCGTAAGCGCGAGCGCCGCCGTAGCTACCTGCGCCCCGGTATCCCGAAGTCCCGCCGTAACCGGTCGTTCCACGATAGCCGCCAGCATACCCGGCGCTGCGATAGCCACTGGTCGCTCCAAACCCTGCACGGCTGCCGCTATAGGGAGTGGGTCGAGCACCGTTATATCCGCCACGATATCCGTATCCACCGCCATAGCCGTAACCACCGCGCCAGCCGTAGTAGCCCGCATGACCGTAGCCCCAACCCCACGGGTGGCCGTACCAGCCGTGATACCAAGGTCCGGCGCCGATAAACAAGCCGCCCCAGAACCAGCTGGCGCCGTAGTATCCGTAAGGCGCGCAGGCGTAAGGATAGTACCCGTAATAGCCCCACGAACAGACCGGAGGACCAGCCACATAAACCGGCGCGGGATAACCGACATCAGGGCCGATACCGATGCCAACAGCCACCTGAGCGCTGGCAGCGGAGGGCATCAGTGCCAACGGAACCACCAGCAGTAAAGCCAAAATTGAATAGCGCAGGATGCGCATCTGAAATCCTCCTCGTCGCCTTTGATTCAGGCCGACGCGGCTTGCGGAATCCGGTCTTGAAAGCTCGCTTTCCGGATCATCTTTAAGCCTACCTCTACAAACAGTAGATGTGGGGAAAAGTTGCGTGGATTCCTGTTTCTGGAAGCAGTCTTCGATGCCACAAAAGTGGCATTTTTTTGCCTCCAATAACAGAGCACCCGGATGCGGGAACATCCGGGTGCAGGTTCGAGCAGCGTCTGGGGAACGCGGCTCGCGCGGCTGACGGAGCCGGCTCTTAGCGCCGTCCGTGGTCCCAGCCGCGACGATCGAAGTGATAGTCGCGATGCTCAATATAGAAGCGGTCGCGATGCGCCCAGCGGCCCGGTACCCAAACCGCTCCCGCGTAGTAGCCGGGTGTCCAGTAGAAGTCGACGCCAGGGCAGGGCGGGACGTAGCCGCCGTAATAAATCGGTGCAGGAGAACCAACCCGAACCGCGATTCCAACCTGTGCCTGGGCCTGTGCCTGTCCCGCGACAGCTGCCGCTGCCACTACGCCAGTAAGTGCGAGGGTGCGAAGAATGTTTCTCATACGAGCCCCTTTCGAGTGTGGCTTCGAACCTCTATCGAAGGCCTTCAACTCAACTGCTCTGCGTATGTGAACAAGAGCTCAGACGAATTGTTGCGGATGTTTATTTTCGCGTGCACGCGCAACTTTCAGGCGTCTCGTGCATCGCGCCGCGCGTTCACCGCTTCGCGCAAGTTGGCGCTTTACCTGACGGAGGCCACAACGCGCCAAAGATCTGCAGCGACGTGTCCGGCAGGTCCTTCACCGTGAGCGAGTCGCCAAAGTCCATGTACGGCACCTCGCCGTTCGATCCAATGCGCGTCCAATCCGAGCTCATCATCAGGCGCGGATCGCCGATGTGCGCGAAGTGCACCCACATGGTCATGATCTGGTCGGAGAGCCGGTGATCGGCAGGCTTGAATTGCAGCATCGGCGCATGCTCATCGGGTTGATGCGTGTGTCCGAAGACATAGACGAGTTCCGAGGCGTGGAACGCGCCCATGCCGGAGGCCTCGCCAATGGGGCTGACGTGAGTGAAGCGATACAGGAATCCATGCGTGCCCCGCGCGATCGAGAAGGCATTGTAGAGCTGAATCGAATCGGTGAGCAGACGATCGGCCGCGTCGTGGATCTGGTCAGGCGTCGCGGGCGACTGCGGCTCATAGAGTGCGAGCACCTGCTTGCCGCATGGAGCGTAAGCCTGCTCCACCCACGCATTGAAGCTGCTTGTATCCTTCGGATGGTAGCTCCGCAGAAAGAGATTCCCTTCATTCGTATTGCTGCCGACGAGCACAGGTATGCGCATGGCGCGGTTTTCAGCGTAGAGCTGCGCCGGTTGGCCGGGAATCACAACGCCATCTGCAAAAGGAGCCCATGGCGATGCCACGAACGGCGTGTTATTGAGCGGAGTCTCAGGTCGCAGTCGCGCGCGCGCTATGCCTGCGGCAAAAACCTTTTCCGCAGCCTGTTGTCCGCGCTCCATGATCTCTTCGCTCTTGAGACTTCGCAGGTCGGCAATATGAGGCGCGGCGGCGACGCCAATGCTTTCCATACTGGCAAGGCCGCGATACTCCTTGCTCAACTCCGGAGACGGCTGAAAGACGATGCTCGGGCTTTCGAGGATCGCCTTGTCGAAGAGTTCCTTTGCATCCGGCGCGACCAGTAGATAGCCAATGCTGCTCGCCCCCGCCGATTCGCCGAATACGGTGATGTTGCGCGAATCGCCTCCGAGTGCAGAGATATTCTGCCGCACCCACCGCAGCGCCGCCATCTGGTCGAGAAGAGCGTAGTTGCCCGACGTATGCCGTGACGACTCGGCGCTCAAATCAGGATGTGCGAGGAACCCGAAGATGCCGAGCCGGTAATTGATCGTGACAACCACGATTCCGCGATTCGCGAGATTGGAGCCGTCGAACTGCGGCTGAGAGCCCGATCCGGTGATGAATGAGCCTCCATGAATGAACACCATCACCGGCGCAGGTACGGTCGGAGTGAGCGACGGCGTCCAGACATTAAGAGAAAGACAGTCTTCGCTCATCGTGGAGCGTGGTATGCCCATAAGAGGCGTTTCCGGCTGCATGCACGCCGTGCCAAACTTCGTCGCATCTCGCACGCCGCTCCATCCCGGCTCCGGCTTCGGCTCCCGCCAACGGAGATCGCCTACCGGAGGCGCGGCATAGGGAATGCCCTTGAAAACGAGCGGCCCCATGGTGGAAACTTCGCCTTCGAGTTCTCCCTGGGAGATGCGAACGTGCGGCGCGGCAAGCTGCCCGCGTAGCGGGAGAGAGAGCATCGGGAGCACAAGAAACAGGGCAGCGAAGCGGGATCGCATCGGCATCTCCGAACGGCGCTGTTAGAGTAACGTAGGCACTTTAAATCAGCATCATGTTTCTCAAACCACAGCGAGTCCACTTCATCGGAATCGGCGGCATCGGCATGAGCGGCATTGCCGAAATTCTCCTCAACCTCGGCAATACCGTCAGCGGCTCCGACCTGCGCCACACGCCCATCACCGAACGGCTGGCATCGCTCGGCGCGACCATCTTCGAGGGCCACGCCGCCGCCAATGTCGTCGGTGCAGGAGTCGTCGTCGCTAGCTCCGCGGTGAATGAGCGCAATCCCGAAGTCGTCGAGGCGCGCCGTCGCAAAGTCCCTGTGATCCAGCGTGCCGAAATGCTCGCCGAGCTCATGCGCCTCAAATATGGAATCGCTGTTGCCGGCATGCACGGCAAGACCACCACCACATCCATGATTGCCACCGTGCTCGCCGCCGGCGAACTTGATCCCACCGTCGTCGTCGGAGGCCGCGTCGATACCCTCGGCTCGAACGCGCGCCTCGGCAAGTCACAATACCTTGTCGCGGAGGCCGACGAGAGCGACCGCTCTTTCCTGAAGTTGTCGCCCATTCTCGCCGTCGTCACGAATCTCGACCGCGAGCACATGGACTGCTACCGCGACATGGCCGACATCGAAAATGCCTTCATCGAGTTCATGGATCGCGTGCCCTTTTACGGAGCATGCGTGGCCTGCCTCGACAATCCGCAGCTTGCCTCCATCCTGCCGCGCATCCGCCCAAAGGTCTTCACCTACGGAACCGATTCCCGCGCCGATTACATCCTGCGCATGCTGCCGCCGATCGAAGGAGTGCATTCGCGCTTCGAAGTCGCCACATGCAATGGCTGCGTGCTCGGCCCCTTTGAGCTGCACGTCCCCGGAGCCCACAACGTCCTTAACGCAACAGCCGCCGTGGCCGTCGCTGACCAGTTGGAAATCAAGCCCGATGCCATTGCGCAGGGGATAACCAACTTTCGCGGCGTCGACCGGCGCTTCCAGCTCAAAGGCTGCGTCAACGGCATCGCTGTCATCGACGATTACGGACATCATCCCACCGAAATCCGCGCCACTCTGCGCGCCGCCCGGGACTGCAATTACAGCCGCATCCACGTCATCTTCCAGCCGCATCGTTACACCCGCACCCGCGACTTATTGGAAGACTTCATCAGGGCCTTCGACGACGCGTCCACCGTCGAAGTGCTCGATATTTACGCCGCCAGCGAAGAACCCATCGAGGGCGTTACCGCGCAGCTCCTGGTTGCAGCTATCGACCGCGATGGCGTGGAGTATGCCGCCTCCAGCGAGCAGGCCATTGCACAGGTCATCGGAAAAGCACAGCCGAACGACGCAATTCTCACCCTCGGTGCCGGCAACGTATCCCAGATTGCGCCTCGCTTGCTGGAGAAACTGGCGGCGGGTCAGTTCGAACCCGCACCGGATTCCGTACAATAGCGCACATGAAGATCTCAGCGCGCAATCAATTACCAGGAACCGTAGAAGCGGTTGTTCTTGGAACAGTCACGGCAAAGGTGAGCGTTCGCGTGGGCGACAACCTGATAGAAAGTGTGATCACTCGCCAAAGTGTGGAAGACATGAACATTAAAGTAGGAGATCAGGTCACGGCGGTCATCAAGTCAACCGAGATTATGCTCATGGTGGGCTGACTCTGCCTTTGTGCGGCATGCGATCGCGTATCGCTTCGCCTCTCGCCGACAACCGATTCAGCCGGCTGAGTTTCAGACAGCCGATTTGAGACGCAATCGAAGGCACAACGCAATAAGGAATCTATGACCTCTCTTCAGGAATTCAGATGTGAAGTCTGCGGAACTGTAACCAGCAATCCTGCCCACTGGTTCGTGATTCAATGCGGCGATTGGGAGCTCACGGTTCTCAAATGGAACGCGGAGGCCGCAAACGCGCCCGAAGCGCGGCACTACTGCGGAGAAGCCCACGCTCAGGTGTACATCAGCCGATGGTTTGGCTCAGTGTGTTCGCCATCGAAGCCGGACTTCACCAGGGCCTCGTCGGCGCAGTAGCGGGCAGATTTCTCGTCGTCGAAAAAGCTCCGCAAGAGACCATGTGTTCTGTTTCTGCCGAAGATGTACTCCTTACCCTCCATCATCCGCCGAGGAAACATTCGCATCAGCGGTTGATGTGGGTTATGGCTGAGGAAATCCGAACATCAACCACGATTGATTGGCTACCCAATGCGGGTATAGCTCCGTCATCTGGTCGAACAGATCCTGGTCGGACGTCGCGGTTTTCTGCAGCCGATCGAAGTCCTGCAGGTAACGCCTGGTCTCCTGGATGGCCGAGGGAGAGTCAGGCGCACCGGGCTTCTTGTGACCGGCGACGACAATCGCCGGGTTCAGCGCCGCTAACCGGTCCAGCGCCGCGATCCAATTCTTTCGGCTCTCGGGGGTGGTGTCGCCGACGTACATGCGGCATTGGTTGTACACAACGTCGCCAGCGACGATCAGGCCGATCGATGGAACGTGTAGAGACGTCGTATCGGGACTATCGGTGTGGCCCTGTTCGATGATGCGCAATTCGTGGCCCTCGAGAGTGAACGTGTCGTGCTCATAGGGCTCAGGTGCAACCAACTTAGTAGCCACTTGCCCGGGAAACAACCGGCGGGCTAGCCGCTCCACTGTGGGGGACAAATACATCCGCATGGCGTCCACCGTCTGGGGCGTTGCGATCGCCCGAGCGCCCGGGAAACGGTCGAGCAGAACGCTCAGACCGTAGAAGTGGTCGAAATGCGCATGCGTGATGTAGATGGTCTCCAGGTTGCGGTTGTGCAACGCAACCCAATCCGCGAGAGCCTCGGCCTCAGCCACCGTCGTCATTGCGTCTACCAGCACCGCGTCGTGCTCGCCGAAGATTAAAGTCGACGTGATCGGATCAAAGCCGAGCGGCTCGCCGAAGGGCTTTGGCCGCTCGCCGACCATAGCCTTTCCCGGTGCGGTAAAAACGTTCACACTCAGCGTGTTCGACGCGACAGGCGCGGTCACGCGCGTGGTCTCTTTCACTCCATTTGTGCCGTCCATTTGGAATTCCTTTCGATGTCAGAGCGAGTCACTGTTCAAGGCAAGATTGGCTGAGCTAGCTTCGACAGGAACAGGCAGCGGAGCCCCCTCCAGTGCTGATAGCTTTTGCGGACTGCAGCACGCGTTGCTGAAGCGTGCGAGATCGGCCTGCATCGCCTTCTCGTCGCTAAGAACGACCAGCGTTTCTCGCAGGATCTTGGCCGCGCTCGGGTTAGACGGCGCGACGATTCTATAGTGCATCCATTTGCCTTCACGCCGAGCCGCGACAACGCCCGCACGTCTCAAGTAGGCGAGATGTCGCGAAATTTTGGGCTGACTCTGACCAAGGATCTCGACGAAATAGCAGACGCACACTTCCTTGCCATTCATCAGGTTCAACAACCTGAGTCGGGTCCGATCCGCAAGCGCGGCAAACAACAAAGCCAGGTCGTAGGTCCTTGGGGGCTGAGTCACAGTTTCATAATATACGCCTTGACGGATGTGTCTGGAGGAGAATATATTCGCTTTAACGTATACGAGGAGACTCATCGTGGAATCATCTACCCGTGTTCAGGAACAGGTAAAGGAGAAGTACGGGAGTGCCGCTCGCTCTGTGGCGCAATCCGGGAGCGTGCAGGCATGTTGTGACTCTGGCCTTCGCTGCTGCGATCCGATTACCACCAATCTCTACAGTACGGATCAAACGGGAGTGCTCCCGGAGAAGGCAGTGATGGCTTCGCTAGGATGCGGTAATCCGACCGCATTGATTGATCTTCGCCCTGGGGAAACAGTTCTCGACTTGGGCTCCGGTGGCGGCATCGACGTATTGCTCTCAGCCAAGCGCGTCGGGCCGACCGGCAAAGCCTATGGGCTGGACATGACCGACGAGATGCTGGCCCTGGCGCGCGAAAACCAGAGGCAAGCGGACGTTACGAATGTCGAGTTTCTGAAGGGCGAGATCGAGAACATCCCACTACCGGACAACTCGGTTGATGTCATCATCTCGAACTGCGTCATCAATCTTTCCGCTGACAAAGATAGCGTTTTCGGTGAAGCCTTCCGCGTGCTGAAACCGGGAGGGCGGTTCGCAGTCTCCGATGTGGTCGTGCGCGGCAGCGTGCCGGAAGCGGTGCGCAAGAGCATGCTTCTCTGGGTCGGCTGCATTGCCGGAGCGCTCGAAGAGAGTGAGTATCTCGCGAAGCTGAAATCCGCCGGATTCGAAGACGTATCCGTCGATCCCACGCGCGTCTACAACGTAGAAGATGCCCGCCAGTTTCTTACCGAAGCAGGCGTTGATGTGGATGCCATCGCCCCCCAAGTCAATGAGAAGTTCTTCAGTGCCTTCGTGCGGGCCAACAAGTCCAAAGCCGCCTGCTGTCAACCTGGATGCTGCACGACTGCGATCACAGGAACAAGGGAATAACAAGATGGTCGATCATTACAACGTTCTATTTCTCTGCACGGGGAACTCGGCACGGTCGATCATGGCTGAAGCGATCCTGAACCACAAAGGCAAAGACAAGTTCACGGCCTATAGCGCAGGCAGCCATCCGACTGGACAGCCGCGGCCGGAAGCACTCCAGCAGATCGAATCGGCCGGACTCGCGACGGCGGCCTTGCGCAGCAAGTCATGGGATGAGTTTTCAGGGCCGGGTGCGCCGAAACTCGACTTCGTCTTCACCGTGTGCGACAACGCAGCGAAGGAACAGTGTCCTTACTGGCCCGGGCAGCCGATGACGGCGCACTGGGGTATTGCTGATCCAGCGGCGGTCAAGGGCACCCCAGAGGAAATCGCACGCGCATTTCGAGATGCCTTCACAGTGCTTGACCGCAGAATCGGGCTATTCCTCTCGCTGCCCCTCCCGACGCTCGAAAACATGGCCATTAAGCGCGAAATCGACCAGATAGGCCGGTCGTAGGAGGCAACGGTGAAGAAGAGTCGCTTGTCTTTTCTAGATCGCTATCTGACGGGATGGATCTTCGCTGCGATGGCGTTGGGTGTGGCCCTCGGCTGGCTTGCTCCTGGCGTCGTGCAGTTTCTGAACCGATTCAACATCGGCACAACCTCAGTACCGATTGCGGCGGGTCTGATCCTGATGATGTACCCGCCATTTACGCGGGTCCGATACGAAGAACTGCATGAGGTCTTCCGCAACAAGCGTGTGCTGGGGCTATCACTGGCACAGAACTGGCTGATAGGGCCAGTGCTCATGTTCGTGCTGGCAGTGGTGTTTCTGCGTGGCTACCCGGAATACATGGCCGGCCTCATCATGATCGGACTCGCGCGTTGCATCGCAATGGTGATCGTGTGGAATGAGTTGGCGAAGGGAGACACGCAATACGCAGCCGGGTTGGTGGCGTTCAACTCGTTGTTCCAAGTCTTCTTCTACTCGATCTATTCCTGGGTGTTCATCACGGTGCTTCCCCGCTGGTTCGGCCTGCACGGAGCCGTGGTCAACGTTTCCATCGGTGAGATCGCAAAGAGCGTTTTCATTTATCTCGGCATCCCGTTCATCGCCGGCTTCCTGACGCGCACCGTTCTGGTCCGCGCGAATGGACGCGAATGGTATGACCAGAACTTTGTACCTCGAGTCGCACCGCTGACGCTGGTTGCCTTGTTGTTCACCATTGTGGTGATGTTCTCTCTCAAGGGCAGTTACATCGTGCGCCTGCCTCTGGACGTCCTCAGGATCGCCGTTCCGCTTCTGATCTACTTCGTCGTCATGTTTCTTTTGTCGTTCTACATGGGACGGAAGCTTGGCGCTGACTATTCGAAAACGGCGACGCTCTCCTTCACTGCTGCCTCAAATAACTTCGAACTGGCGATCGCCGTAGCCGTCTCGGTTTTCGGGATCAATTCGGGTGCGGCCTTTGCGGCGGTCATTGGCCCGCTGGTTGAAGTACCCGTGATGATCGCGCTCGTGAACGTCGCTCTCTACTTCCAGAAGAAGTACTTCAAGAACACGCAACCCACGGAGCCGAGAAGTCGAGTTCTGGCTGGTTGACCGCCTGCCAAAACGCGGTATCTAGGAAGGCGCCAGGACTTTGTGTAGGATTGCTCCTACCATGCGTCCCCCGCTTCGTGCTGCTTTCTCTTTTGCTTTGGTGCTTCTTGTTGCGTCCGCCGCTCGTGCTGACAAGTTGAAGGGCATCTATACGGGCAGCGGAGGCATGACCGAGGATGTCCATCGCGTGGTCCTCATTCAGTTCGCCGAGGATGGCACAGCCCTTGTTCAACAGAATTGGACCGGCAAAGCCCCGCAAACCTGGCATGCTCATTGGATTCAGCGCGGCAAGCAGGTGACGCTTACCTTCGACCCGGTAAAGGATTCGCCGACTCCGACGTCCCTTGCCCTCAACATGAAAAATGGTTCTCTGGTGCCAACCACGTGGGACAGCGCTGCGCTTGGACTGCTCGGCCCGCCCACACTTGCCCCCTTCGGCGGCAAGAACGTCAAGAAACACAGTGTTGCTTCCTGCATGGCCCTGAATACAAATGATCCCATGCAGAATTGCGTGCAGTGGGACTCTCGTACTCCACCGAAATAACCGCAAGGCTTGAGGAGTTGAACGATGAAGCGCAGAACGTTTCTTACGCTTTCCGCAGGCACAGCTGCCTTCAGCCTCTGCCGGTCAATTGCCAGAGCTCAGGCCGTCGTCTCCGGCATCATGTCGCCCGTTCTCACACGATCCTATGACGCGAGCAGGTCCGGCGCTAACCTGCACGAAACCATCCTCACGCAAGCCAACGTGGGCGCATCGGGCATCCGGAAATATTTCTCCCTTTACATGGAGGGCGACGCGCGAGGGGCGGAATCGCAGACCCTCATCCTGCCCAAAGTCCCCGTCGTCGACGGAACTGTGCGCGACGTAGCCGTCGTCTCCAGCATGAACAATCTCGTATGGGCCTATGACGCCAACGACTCCGACATCCTCTGGGTGCAAAAGCTCGCCGTTCCCATCAACGGCAGCACCGCCATCGACTTCCACAACATCAACGACCATTGGGGAATTCTCAGCACCGGCGTCATCGATCCCGACACGCGGCGCTGGTATGGCGTCGCCTGGGCGTCTCCAGATGGCGACCCCAAAAAAGGCATGCATTACATTTATGTCCTCAATCTGAAGGACGGCAGTCAGGTTCACGAGCCCCTCAGCCTCGCATCCGAAACCTACGCGGCCGGCCATGGCCTTCCCGTTCAGAAGTATGCGAGTACCATGCGCAAGCAGCGATCGGCCCTGCTCATGACCAGAATAGACGGCGTGAAGACAATCTTCTTCGCCTCAGGCTCGGTTCTCGAGACCGCGACTGGCTCCGCGGGATTTATCTTTGCCTACGATGTTGCGAGTGCCCGCATCTCCGCGTGTCTTGCCATGAGCGGCGGATACGGCGCCGGAATCTGGATGGCGGGCCAGGGGCTATGCGCCGATGAAAAAGGCTACCTCTATGGCATGACGGGCAACGGCAGCTTCGATGGTATCTCCGACTGGGGCGAGACTGTTTTCAAAGTGAAGTACACACCGCCGGCCGCCGGGAGAAACGCATCGCTCGCTGTTGTCGACTGGTGGACGCCTTATTCCGACGCCGGGCGCGTCGGCGAAGACCCGACGCAATCCGCGCCGAGCGCTTTCCGTGCGAACAAACTCGCGCCCAAGCTCTCCGGCGTCAGCGCTCCCTCTTTAGCGCACAATATGCCCGTCAACAGTATGTCTGACCGCAATCTCGCGGGCGCTGCGGTGGAGGGCAAAAAGACCATCACCAAACCCAACGCCACGGAAGTAAGCGAGGGCTTCGCGGACGAAGACCTCGGCTCCGCAGGACTGTCGCTGATTCCCGAATACGGCATCGGGCTGGCATGCGGCAAAGACGGCATTGCATACGAGATAAACATCAACAACATGGGCAGGACCAAACCCGCGGACTTCGCCCACGCTGAAACCAATTACGCCAAGCTGGTGAGGCCGCCCGTCTGGTACACCTACACTCCCGATCCAAACATCGATGCCGCCCCCCAGGACTCGAGCACCCTCGACTTCATCTACGACAACAAGACTCGGCACATGCACTCCACGTCAGTGCAGTACACCAGCCCGATCCACGGCAAGATGCTTTTCTGCTGGGGTGAAAACTCGCAGCTCCGTGCCTGGTCGCTAAGTCCCGCCGGAGCGTTGACCCTGCTCGCCTCCAGCGCCGAGGTTGCGTCCATCAACTCCACCAACCCTGGCGGCGGCATGCCCGGCGGATTCATGACTCTCTCCGCCAATGGAGACAAACCGGGCACGGCTCTTCTTTGGGCGCTCATCCCCTACGGCGACGCGAATGCCGAAATCACCCCCGGCAGGCTCCTCTGCTACGACCCTGAGAATTTCGCCCCAGCATCCTCCGGATATGGCGGCCAGCAACTGAAAGTGTTGTGGGACAGCCAGCAATGGAATATCACCTTCGACCATCCCAAGTTCAATGTGCCCGTCGTGAGCGGCGGCAAGATATTCGTGCCCACATACGACGGCAGGATCGACGTCTACGGGCTGGCCGGTTCCTGAGTTTTATCGCTGAATGTTTTCATCGACTGGAGGGTCTTTCGTCATCCCTACGAGCGCCCGCCTGCCCGGCTCGCGATTGCCCGTTACCAGATAAGCAAGCACGGCTCCCTGGAAGAGCTGCAGCAAGGCCTCCACCGCGGCCGGATCCGGCTGAAACTCCTTCAACAACTCGATCCACAGACGTTGTTGCTCTTTATAGAACCGCTTCGCGCGAGCGGATCCGCTCCAGCCACGGCGAGTCACATCCATGATCAGCCGCAGCACCCCACGCGACTCAAGGCTCGTCGTTTGTTCCCACAGGGCCGTGACGACTGCACGAAGAGGCGTTCCTGCCGGAAACGAGCCAACCCGGAATCGATCGCGCAATCTCTCCTCCAGCCGGCCCATGACCATCACTTCAAGATTTTCGCGGCTACCAAAGTAGTGAATCAGCATGCGCTTGCTGCTGCCGACCTTCTTTGCGAGCAGATCAAGACTCAGGTCCAGAGTGCCCGCCTGAATGAACGCGGCCAGGCAACTTTCCAGCAGCTGATCTCGATCTCCGGACATTTTTCTGCGACGCATGTTGCTTATGAATGTACCATCTGGTACAACTGTTGATGTACCACCTGGTACACCGGCCATTCAATCAGGAGACTTCTCATGAAAATACACGACAAAGTCCTTTTCCTCGTTTTCGGCCTGCTCTTCTGGATCGTCGGAACCCTCTGGTACGAAGAGCGCGGATCGCTCGTCTTTGAAACAACCAGTTTGCGCTACTGGATCAACTTTATCCTCACGCCGATTGTGACCGCGGCAGTGTGCGTGGCGATCCTCAGATGGCGGCACATTCCCGCCCCCGAATGGGCCTCTGCAGCTCTCCTCATCGCGCTGCCCGGCATGCTTGGAGAAGCCATACTTCTCTCGAACTTTGCCCTTCTCATGCCGCGAATGCAACCGTCGTCAGCCGGGAGGTACGGAGCCTTCCTCTTCGGCGCCTATGCTCTCTTCCTCGCGATCGCGGAATTTGTCACACTGCAGGCTTCCTCCGGAATTGCTCATGAACTCAGATAGCGCATGGATCAAGCCTTCTACTCAGCCGTAGTCGGGTCGATCATCGATCGAACCCGCGAGACGCTGTTGGCCGGAAACCCACCCATCTCGGCATGCTTGCGTATCGTGGCTTCATCCGGAGCGATATAGATGCAGTAGATCTTATCGTCGGTGACATAACTCTGCACCCACTGGATCTGGGTGCCTATCTCTCGCAGAACGGCGCACGACGTCTGCGAAACCCCCTGTAGCTGCTCCGGCGACAGTTTGCCCACTCCCGGAATCTCGCGCTCAATCACAAACTTCGGCATTCTTGCATCCTCCTGTTAAACCCTTCATGGAATCATCAGATGGGCAATCGGCGCGCCGCTAAGCTTCGGCTGAATCCAGGTACTTGATGAGCAGCACCTCGTTACCGATCTCACTGTAGAGCAACTCGTCGACGGTGCCCGCTGCCACGAGAAGACCATATCCCCCCGGCCGCATCCCCTCTTTTTCGCGCAACATAATATGCGCTACAGGATCATCCGCTGGATTTGCGATCGCGGCATGCGCAAGCGATTCGCGGCGGAAGCCGGACCCGGGATCGCGGATATAAAACACCAGGGCTCTCCCGGTGCGTACTGCTGTAACCTCAACCACCTGTTCAGGATTAAACGCCGCTCCGTGCTCCATGGCATTCAGCAGAATCTCTCGAAACGCCTGCATCATGTCCCGCCGATTCACCTCCGGCAGCTGCATGCTGAACTCATTCGCAAACGTCATCAGGCGCTCCGCGGTGATCATGCGGCAATTCACGCGAACCGACACCCAGCCTGGCCGGGCCGATAGAACCTGAACGTCGTCTCGCCACTGGCTGTCGGATGCCGCGCCACGGGCGATGCGTGCAATATCCCGCGTATCGAACGGAGGGGTGAAGCAGGCGAATACGCGTGCGCGAAGGGCGGCAACCACTTCGTCCGGAGTGCTGTGACGAGCCATGATGATGCACTTTACTCCTGGCCTGATCAGGCGCATCTCCTCGAGCAGCGCCAGGTCTTCATCGACAGCGCTATCGGGACTCGTAATCACCACCCCGAAGGATCGCGTGCGCAATCGCTGTAAGGCATCACACTCCCCAGCCGCGTACTCCATAGGGAAATCGGCAGCAGCGAGTGCATCGCCAATCTCTTGGCTGACTTGGTTTTGATTTCCAATCACCAGAACCCGGCTCATGCTCTGCTCCGATGCGACGAACGAAAACAATTCTAGATCATGCTCGCAAATCACCCGGGAGGCGCGGTGAAATACACCATCGCGCCCGCAGGCAATATCACCCCGGCGCCAGCCGTCCGAACGGGGTTTTGGGCCATCCTCAAAGGTCGGCATGGCAGGAGCAATGGGAGAAAATGCACCTCAACGGTTTGAAGTTCCGCTAGTGGGTCAATTTGGTCAGCGCGAAGTTAACTATAAGCCGACTTTCCGGGAACTTCGTCCGAAGGGCCAGTGGAAGGAATGATAGGTTTTCGCGGTCAATTGTCGGCTCACCTTTGATCGTAAATACCCGAGATGGGGTGTATCATTTGCGGCGTGTTTGTAGGCAAGAAGGGGATTCCTGTGAAATGACACGCCCACGGAAACGCTCGTTGATTTGTAGCACCGTGGTGGTCTTCGCCTGCGTTCTGGCAGGTAACGCTCAGCAGGTTGATGAACAGAAGATGCACGCATTTCTATTTTCTGAAGCCCATAAGAACCTTGTTACGAAGTTAGTGGCGATAATACCTCCAACGGTTTTCAAGACCTGCCCCAGCTTGGTATCGAATGGGAGTAATGTGCGCTCGCTGAAACCAATTACTTTTGGCGAGGATGGAGTTCCAAACTCAGGGGCGTGGAAAGAAGTTGTGCCTGTAAAGGGCTGTGGGAATGACACTGTTCTAAATCTGTATTTCTACGTGGCCGACGATGGCGCAAAAATAAATGGTATCGCTGGATTTCCCGGCTCTACCCATGCCGACCTCATTCTGCAAAAAGACGCTCTGACGCATGCCGAAATCGGTGCTAATTCTCTTGCACGGAATTGTGCTCATTTTGACGTGAAAAATACGCGATTTGAGGGATACGGGTTGTCTGAGCCAGCCACCCCTGACCCGGGTGCATCAACACGGTTCCGTCCTTGGTGGGAGACTTGGACGATGGTCGGCTGCGAGCGGACCTTCGATGTCATGTTGGACTTCATGCCAGACGCCACAGGCACAACCATTGCCTGGCCGCGGCAATTTCAGGAACGGTAAGAATTCGAAAAGGGCAGGCGCAACATCTTATCTGAGCAGCGAAAACGGGGTTTGCGGTAAGTTCAACCCGCCGACTTGCCCCAAGCGGCAACTTACCGAAAACTGGGATGAGACGGTCGCTCTGAGAAGAGAGAGACTATGCGGATGAAAAAGCACACGCAGGACCTCATCGCGGAAGTACCACGGGG
>Ga0210391_10000205_pt1 | contig 70323 bp, 50 predicted proteins | sample IncBWC12OmetaG_FD_160573 | JGI IMG/M metagenome (GOLD analysis project Ga0210391, IMG submission 160573) | Forest soil microbial communities from Barre Woods Harvard Forest LTER site, Petersham, Massachusetts, United States - Inc-BW-C-12-O ...
CGGCACAAGAGAAGGGATTTAGTTCATGCGAGAAATCATTACGTTGCAGTGCGGCGATTGCAAGAACCGCAACTACACGACCACGAAGAATAAGAAGAAGCACTCCGAACGCGTAGAGACTCGGAAGTTCTGCAATACGTGCCGCAAGCACACCGGGCACAAGGAAGTTAAGTAGTTTCCGTTTTGGAGCGGGCATGGGGTGGAGCGGTTTTGGGTTTTTAGGGGAGTCGTCCAACGGTTAGGACTCCGGTCTCCAAAACCGGGTATGGGGGTTCGAGTCCCTCCTCCCCTGCCAGACATGAGCAACAGGCGGCGGCGCCTGTTTTCTAAAGAGGACGAATGGCCACGCAGGCGGTCAAAGTGAAGAACGACGAATTGCAAGGCGGCGGTATCGGCGGGGCGGCAAGTAACCTCGGCGGAAAAATCACCGGAACGGTTCAGGATACGCGCGAATTCCTGCACGACGTTCGTGTGGAGATGAAGCAGGTGACCTGGCCGAGCCGCGAGGACGTGATCTCGACGACCGGAGTGGTCATCGCGACAGTTTTTTTCTTCGGAGTATTTCTAGCGGCTGTGGATTGGCTTGTGCAGATGGGTATATCGCGCGTCTTCAAAATTTTCGGCGTCTGAAGGGGACTACAGCTTGACGGCAATGCAGTGGTACATCATCCATACGTACTCGGGCTTTGAAAAGAAAGTCAAGGAAAGCCTCGAGAGCCGCGTGTCCGCATTCAGTTTGCAGGACAAGATCGGCCGCGTGCTGATCCCGATGGAAGACGTCGTCGAAATGCGCGGCGGCAAGAAAGTGGTCTCTTCGCGGATGACCTATCCGGGCTACGTGCTGGTGGAGATGGACCTGGACGAAAACACCTGGCACATCGTGCGTTCGACGCCGCGCGTCACCGGCTTTGTCGGCTCGGCTACGGCGCCTTCGCCGCTTTCCGACACCGAAGTCGACGCCATTATCAACCGCGTCCACGTTCCGACGGACCGCCCGAAGCCGAAAGTGGTATTCGAACGCAACGAGCAGGTGCGCATCGTGGACGGCCCGTTTGCGAATTTTAACGGCACGGTCGAAGAGATAGACAATGACCACAGCCGGCTGAAGGTTTCCGTCACTATTTTTGGCCGTTCGACGCCGGTGGAACTGGACTTCGCAAGCGTTGAGAAGCTGGGCTGAGCCCGGGCGCCGCCCGAGGGCAGGTAAAAAGGGATTGAGGCAGGAACATGGCTAAGAAAATACAGACGACGATCAAATTGCAATTGCCCGCGGGCAAGGCTACGCCTGCGCCGCCAGTCGGTACGGCGCTTGGTCCGCACGGCTTGAACATCATGGATTTTTGCAAGCAGTTCAACGCCAAGACAGCCAAGGAACCGGACGGAATGATTTTCCCCGTGCTGGTGACGGTTTATACCGACCGCACCTTCACGTTCATTCTGAAGACGCCTCCGGCTTCGATCCTGCTGCTTCGCGCGGCGGGCATCGTCAAAGGCTCGGCCGAACCGAACCGCAACAAGGTCGGCAAAGTTACGAAAAAGCAGGTTCAAGAGATTGCGAAGATCAAGCTTGTCGATCTCAACACCACAAATCTGGACTCCGCGGTGCGCACGGTGATGGGCACGGCGCGCAACATGGGTCTGGAAGTCGTGGAAGCCTAGAAGTTCAGGCGCTACGGGGTCGAAGGGGCAGAAGCAATGAAGAAGTCCGGGAAACACATCGAGAACGCGCGCAAAAAGGTAGAAGCGCGCCCGTACAAGCTCGCCGAAGCAAGCGAGCTGATCAAGAAGACGCATCACACGAAGTTTAACGAGACGGTCGAACTGGCCATCAATCTGGGCGTCGACCCGAAGCATTCGGACCAGGTCGTTCGCGGCACCGTGGTTCTTCCGCACGGCCTCGGCAAGTCCGTGCGCGTGCTGGTAATCGCGAGCGGCGAAAAGGTTCGCGAAGCAACGGAAGCCGGCGCGGACTTCGTCGGCGGCGAGGACATGGTTACGAAGATCATGGGCGGCTGGACGGATTATGACGCCGTGATCGCCACACCGGACATGATGAAGTCCGCCGGCAAACTGGGCAAGGTGCTCGGCCCGCGTGGCCTGATGCCGAATCCGAAGACCGGCACGGTCACATTCGACGTTGCCAAGGCCATCAAGGAAACGAAAGCGGGCAAAGTGGAGTTCCGCGTCGACAAAGCCGGAATCGTCCATTGCGCCATCGGCAAAATTCAGTTTGACGCCGCGCATATTGCGGAAAACGCCCATGCCGTCATCGGCGCCGTGATCAAGGCCAAGCCGGCGGCGGCCAAGGGCAAGTACGTGCAGAAAATCACGCTGACCTCGACGATGGGTCCGGGCATTCCGATCGATTTGGCGGAATCCGAATTACTGGCAGCAGCGGCCTAAGGGAATTTAAGGAAACGGGATCATGAAAAAGCGCAGCGAAAAACAGCAGGATCTGGACAAGTTGAAACTGGAACTGGCCAAGGTCTCGACCGTGATTCTCACGACCTTCCAGGGCATCACGGTCGAAAACGACACCAAGCTCCGCCGCGCCGTTCAAGCCGCTGGCGGGAAGTACCAGGTCGTGAAAAACACGCTCGCAGAGCGCGCCGGAGCCGGCACGCCTGCGGAAAATCTGCTCAAGAACCTGAGCGGCACGAATTCCATCGCCTATACACAGACGGACGCAGTAGCGCTCGCCAAGGCGCTCACCAAGATTGCCAAAGACGTTCCGGCGTTTCAGTTCAAGTCCGGAGTCGTCGAAGGCCGCGTCATCTCCATCGCCGAGATTCAGCAGCTTGCGAATCTCCCTTCGAAGGAAGAGTTGCTCAGCAAGATCATGTTCCTGCTGAACGCTCCGGCGCAGCGCATCGCCATGACGCTGAACGCGTTGCCGCGCAACCTCGCGGTCACCGTCAGCGAAGCGATCAAAGCCAACAAGTTTGGGTCCGGCGGGGCCGGCAGTTCCGAGCCGGCTCCTTTAGCGGCACCAGGCCCCGAAGCGGCCCAGTAAGTTTATTTTTAATTTTGAGAGGAGAAGCAAAAGTCATGTCGAAAGTGGAAACGATCCTGGAAGAAATCAAGGGGCTGACGCTGCTCGAAGCGTCTGACCTCGTGAAAAAGATGGAAGAGACCTTCGGCGTCTCTGCGGCTGCGGCTACTGTCGTGGCGGGCGGCGGCGGAGGGGCGGCCGGCGCGGCACCGGCGGAAGAGAAGACCGAATTCACGGTCGTTCTCACCGATGTCGGCGGCAACAAAATCAACGTCATCAAGGCGGTCCGCGAAGTTACGAGCCTCGGCCTCAAGGAAGCCAAGGACCTCGTCGACGGCGCTCCCAAGACCGTTAAAGAGGGCGTGAACAAGGACGAAGCCGCGACCATCAAGAAGAAGTTCGAAGACGCGGGCGCCAAAGTCGAAATCAAGTAGTCAGTTGTTGTACGGGCTTCGAGAGGGGGCGCGGCTGCTTGCATTGGCCATTTTACCGGCTGGAGCAAGCGTGATCCGCTGCGCCAAAGGAACTCACGTACGCAAGTTGAGGCTGGTTATTTTCACAACTCCACTGGTCCTTTTTGGACCCCATGCAGCCGTGTGCTCGCTGACTTCGGGCAGGAAGCGCATCGCGCCGGCGGCATGAATTTCTCCGGAATCTCCGCTATTTGCCCGAATGGGATCAGCCCGAAAGGGAAGAGGTAGACCAAGCAATGTCAAACAGTCACCAGCACGTCAGGGAACGCGAGCGTCTCGATTTCGCGAAAATTCAGGGCACGATTCAGATTCCGAACCTGATCGAAGTCCAGATGAAGTCCTATCAGCGCTTTTTGCAGATGGACCTCCTGCCGAGCGAGCGCGACGACGGTGGACTGCAGTCCGTGTTCACCTCGGTGTTTCCGATCAAGGATTTCCGCGAAATGTCGCAGCTCGAATTCGTGGACTACTCGATCGGCAACTGGGAGTGCAAGTGCGGCAACTTGAAGGGCTTGCATCACCTGCGCGCCACTTGCCGCAATTGCGGCGCTTCGGTGGTCACCAATCCGTATCAGACCGGCGACGTGATCTGCCACAAGTGCGGCACGTTCAACAAGAACACGCCGACGTTCTGCAACAAGTGCGGCGATCCGGTCGCCATGCAGCTCAAGTACGACGTGAACGAGTGCCAGGAGCGCGGCATGACCTATTCCGCGCCTCTGAAAGTCACCATCCGTCTGACCATTTACGACAAGGACCCCGACACCGGCGCGAAGACCATTCGCGACATCAAGGAACAGGAAGTTTTCTACGGGGACATCCCGCTGATGACGGAGAACGGCACCTTCATCATCAACGGCACCGAGCGCGTCATCGTCAGCCAGTTGCACCGCTCTCCGGGCGTGTTCTTCGAGAGCGCCAACAACCGTTCCTACTTCCTCGGCAAAATCATTCCGTACCGCGGATCGTGGGTCGAGTTCGAATACGACACAAAGAACATTCTCTACGTGCGCATCGACCGCAAGCGCAAATTCCTCGGCTCGATTTTCCTTCGCGCGCTGGGAATGAAGTCCAACGAAGAAATCTTGCGCACCTTTTACCAGGTCGAGCGCATCTCGCTCCGCGACAAGGACCTTTTCTGGAACGTTTCGCCGGGCATCATGGACCGCAAGCTGGCCCACGAAATCCGCAACCCGCGCTCCGAGGAAGTCATCGTCGGCGCCCACAAGCGCATCACCGAGAATCTTTTCAAGGAACTCATCAAGGCGAAGATTTCGCAGGTGCGCGCCGCGTTGGCCGATCTCGAGGGTGCCTACAGCGTCGCCGACGTCGTCAACCGCCAAACCGGCGAAGTTTTGCTCGAAGCCAACAAGCCGTTGACGCCCGAACTCTGGCAAGCGTTCGCCGAGGGCGGCATCACCGAAGTCGACGTCTTCTTTCCGGAACGCGACGACATCGGCCTGGTGCTCTCGCGCACGCTCGACAAGGATGCCATCCGCTCTTCGAAAGAAGCGCTCATCGAAATCTACCGCAAGCTGCGTCCCGGCGATCCTCCGACGCTTGAAACGGCCACCAATCTCTTCCGCGGCATGTTCTTTGATCCGCGCAAGTACGATTTCAGCCGCGTCGGCCGCTTGAAGTTCAACATCAAGATGGGGCTCGATACTCCCCTTGATAACCGCACGCTCGATACGCCGGACTTCGTTTCGGCGATCAAGTATCTCTTCAAGCTGCGCAAGAGCATCGGCGTGGTCGACGACATCGACCATCTCGGCAACCGCCGCGTCCGCGCGGTCGGCGAACTGCTCGAAAACCAGTTCCGCATCGGCCTTGTCCGCATGGAGCGCGCCATCAAGGAAAAGATGAGCGTGTACCAGGAAATGTCCACGGCCATGCCGCACGATCTTGTCAACGCCAAGCCGGTTATGGCGGCGATCCGCGAATTCTTCGGATCCTCGCAGCTCAGCCAGTTCATGGACCAGACCAACCCGCTCAGCGAAATCACCCACAAGCGCCGTCTTTCGGCTCTTGGACCTGGCGGTCTTTCCCGCGAACGCGCAGGATTTGAAGTGCGCGACGTTCACCCCACGCATTACGGCCGCATCTGTCCGATTGAAACGCCGGAAGGTCCGAACATCGGCTTGATCAGCTCGCTCTCCTGTTTTGCGCGCATCAACGACTACGGCTTCATCGAGTCGCCATATCGCCGCGTGAAGGGCGGGCGCATCATCGACTACGTCCAGATCGTCAACGCGGGCGACAGCGAATTCAAGGCCGGCGAAATCGTCGAGAAGGATAAAGTCGAGGAGCTCAACGAGGAGCTCAAGCGCAGGAAAGTCGTCTACGAGCCGTACTGCTTCTACCTGTCCGCCTGGGAAGAGGACAAGTACGTGGTGGCGCAGGCCAACGTTTCGCTCGATGAACGCTTGAAGATCACGACCGAGCTCGTCAACTGCCGCCAAGCCGGCAACTTCGTGCTGAAGAGCCGCGACGAAGTCGATTACGTCGACGTTTCGCCGAAGCAGCTGGTTTCCGTGGCCGCCAGCTTGATTCCGTTCCTTGAGAACGACGACGCCAACCGTGCGCTCATGGGTTCGAACATGCAGCGCCAGGCCGTGCCTCTCATTCGCGGGGAAGCGCCGCTCGTCGGCACCGGCATGGAGCGCGTCACCGCGCGCGATTCCGGCGCAGTCGTGCTTTGCAAGCGCGAAGGCATCGTCGATCAGGTCGACTCCGAACGCATCATCGTGCGCGTCGAGTCCGATCACTCCGGCGTGCTCAGCCGCGAAGTGGGCGCGGACATCTATCAGCTGATCAAGTTCAAGCGCTCCAACCAGAACACTTGCATCAGCCAGAAGCCGTTTGTCCGCGTCGGCGACCGCGTAAAGAAGGGACAGGTCCTTGCCGACGGTCCCTGCACGGAACGCGGCGAACTCGCTCTTGGCCGCAACGTGCTCGTGGCTTTCGTGCCCTGGCGGGGCTACAACTTTGAAGACGCCATCCTCGTCAGCGAGAAACTGGTGAAGGACGATTACTACACTTCGATTCACATCGAGGAGTACGAAATCGAGGCGCGCGACACCAAGCTCGGTCCCGAGGAAGTTACTCGCGACATTCCGAACATCAGCGAATCGTTCCTTCGCAACCTGGATGAAAGCGGCGTCATCCGCATCGGCGCCGTTATCAAGCCAGGCGACATTCTGGTCGGCAAAGTCACGCCCAAGGGCGAGACCACGCTGACGCCGGAAGAAAAACTTCTTCGCGCCATCTTCGGCGAAAAGGCCGGCGACGTTCGCGATGCTTCTCTCTACTGCCCGCCGGGCATCGAGGGCACCATCGTCGACGTCAAGATCTTTACTCGCAAGGGCGGCGAAAAGGACGAGCGCCACAAGGCCATCGAAGCCACGCAGGTCTTCAAGCTCGAGAAGAACCTCGCCGACGAAATCCGCATCCTCACGGATGAGCGCCTCAAGCGCCTCTCGGATTTGCTTGGCGGGAAGATTCTCCAGGCCGACTTGCACGACGAAAAGACCAACAAGCGCCTGCTGACCAAGGGCACGGACTTGACGCGCGAGCTGATCGAAAAGATCTCGACCCGCAACCTCAAGCGCCTGAAGCTCAACGAAAAGGATCCTCTCCTGATCGAAAAGATCGAAGAGATCGAGGAGATGACCTCGCGCCAGATCGACGTCCTCCGCAAGATCACCGAGGAGCGCAAGGAAAAGCTCAAGAAGGGCGACGAGCTGCCCCCGGGCGTCATCAAGCTGGTCAAGGTCTATATCGCCATGAAGCGCAAGCTTTCGATCGGCGACAAAATGGCCGGACGCCACGGTAACAAGGGCGTGATCGCCCGCATCGTGCCGCAGGAAGACATGCCTAGCCTTCCCGATGGCACGCCCGTCGAAATCGTCCTCAATCCTCTCGGCGTTCCTTCGCGTATGAACGTCGGACAGGTTCTTGAGACGCACCTCGGCTGGGCGGCCAAGGAGCTGGGCAACAGCCTCAAGCGTTTGCTCAGCAAGGAAGTCAAGGCCGAGGCCTTGCGCCGCTGGTTCCGCGAAGTCTTCACGGAGACGACCGTTTGGAAGACGCTTTCCAAACTCAGCGACGACGAGTTGCTCGATTACGCCGAGGGCTTCAAGGAAGGCATTCCCTTCGCCACGCCGGTCTTTGACGGCGCGCGCGAACCGGAAATCCGCCACTTGCTCGAAGTTGCTGGTCTGCCGCATGCCGGCAAGATCAACCTCTTCGACGGCATGACCGGCGAACAGTTCGATCAACCGGTCACGGTCGGCTACATCTATATGCTCAAACTTTCGCATCTCGTCGACGACAAGATTCACGCGCGCTCGATCGGTCCGTACTCGCTCATCACCCAGCAGCCGCTGGGTGGCAAGGCGCAGTTCGGCGGCCAGCGCTTCGGCGAAATGGAAGTCTGGGCGCTGGAAGCCTACGGTGCGGCGCACATCCTGCAGGAGCTGCTCACGGCGAAGTCCGACGACGTGTATGGCCGCGCGAAAATCTACGAGGCCATCGTCAAGGGCGAGCCGGGTATCGAGCCAGGCGTTCCCGAATCGTTCAACGTCCTGGTTCGCGAGCTGCAGTCGCTCTGCCTGGATGTCGAGCTGATGAAGCGGCAGAAGCCGCCGACGGAAAAGGCCGCCGACTGAGTGGAAATCACGCTCGCCGGGGCGCCGCAGCCTGCGCCCCGGCAAGGTTTCGCAATTCTGTAGGTTTTGGTTTTTTGGGTTCTCAGCCGGTCCGGTGCAAAACATCGGATCGCGTCCCCGGTGAAAGCCGGGGAGGGAGGAAACAACCTTGTATCGCAGCAGCCCTTATGATCGCGCCAGTTTGATCGCCGATTTCGATTCGATTCGAATCAGCTTGGCGAGTCCCGAGAAAATCCGTTCGTGGTCCCACGGCGAAGTCACCAAGCCGGAGACCATCAACTACCGCACCTTTAAGCCCGAACGCGACGGCCTTTTCTGCGCCAAGATCTTTGGCCCCGTCACCGACTGGGAATGCCTGTGCGGCAAGTACAAGCGCATGAAGCATCGCGGCGTTATCTGCGATAAGTGCGGCGTCGAAGTCACGCTCAGCAAGGTCCGCCGCGAACGCCTCGGCCACATCGAGCTCGCTTCGCCCTGTTCGCACGTGTGGTTCTTCAAGGGCCTGCCGAGCCGCATCGGCTACCTCTTGGACATTTCCATGCGCGACCTCGAGCGCATTTTGTACTTCGAAGCCTTCGTGGTCGTCGATGCCGGCGAAGTCGCCGTCCTTCGCGAGCGCGAAGTTCTTCTCGAAGACAAATACCGCGAACTGCAAAAGGAATATCCCGGACAGTTCACCGCCAAGATGGGCGCCGAGGCCATCAAGGAACTCCTCCGCCGCGTCGAAGTGGACAAACTCTCCGAAGAACTTCGCGAGAAGATGAAGGCCGATCCTTCGCTTCAAAAGCGCATCAAGTTCGCCAAGCGCCTGAAAGTTCTCGAAGCCTTCCGCAAGAGCGGCAACAAACCGGAGTGGATGATTCTCGACGTGATCCCGGTTCTTCCGCCGGAGCTGCGCCCGCTTGTGCCTCTCGACGGCGGCCGCTTCGCCACGTCCGATCTCAACGATCTCTATCGCCGCGTCATCAACCGCAACAACCGCCTCAAGAAGCTCATGGAGCTTCGCGCGCCCGACGTTATCGTCCGCAACGAAAAGCGCATGCTCCAGGAAGCTGTTGACGCGCTCTTTGACAACGGCCGCCGCGGCCGTGTTCTGCGCGGCACCAACAACCGCCCGCTCAAGTCCCTGAGCGATACGCTCAAGGGCAAGCAGGGCCGCTTCCGCCAGAACCTTCTCGGCAAGCGCGTCGATTATTCGGGCCGCTCCGTGATCGTGGTCGGGCCGGAATTGAAACTCAACCAGTGCGGTCTGCCCAAGAAAATGGCGCTCGAGCTCTTCAAGCCCTTCATCTATCACAAGCTCGAAGCGCAGGGGCACTGCACCACCATCAAGCAAGCCAAGGAAATGGTCGAGCAGCAAGAGCCGGTCGTCTGGGACATTCTCGAAGACGTCATCCGCGAGCACCCGGTCCTTCTCAATCGCGCTCCGACGCTTCACCGCCTCGGCATCCAGGCGTTTGAACCGGTCCTTGTCGAAGGCAAAGCCATCCGCATTCACCCGCTGGTGTGCACCGCGTTCAACGCGGACTTCGACGGCGACCAGATGGCCGTGCACATTCCGCTTTCGCCGGAATCCCAGGTCGAAGCGTCGGTGCTCATGCTCAGCTCGCGCAACATCCTGTCTCCCGCGCACGGTCTGCCTCTCGCCGTTCCGTCGCAGGACATGGTTCTCGGCATCTATTACCTGACCAAGTCCAAGCCCGGCGCCAAGGGGGAAGGCCGCGTCTTCGGTCAATCCGATGAAGTCGTCCTTGCGCTCGAAGCCGGCGAGGTCGAGCTGCTCACTCCCATCCGCCTCCGTTACAGCGGCGAAGTGATTGATCTCACTACCGCCTACGACGATCAGGACGTGCCGCACACCGAGCCCGTCAAGATGGAGCGCCAGTTCATTCAGACCACCGTCGGCCGCGTCATTTTCAATTCGCACTTGCCGGCGAAGTTTCCCTACGTCAATGGTCTTCTCAAAAAGAAGGGCGTCCAGCAGCTCGTCTATTACGCCTACCTGCGCTATGGCCTGGCGGACACCGTCGTCCTGCTCGATCACCTGAAGGAACTGGGCTTCACCTACGCCACCAAGTCCGGCATCTCCATCGGCATCGACGACATGCTCATCCCCAGCGACAAGTACAAGCTGGTCGAAAACGCCGAGAAAGAAGTCGTCAAGGTGCAGCAGCAATACCTCGACGGCGCCATCACCAACGGCGAGCGCTACAACAAAGTCATCGCCATCTGGGGCGACGTCACCGAAAAAGTTGCCGACGAAATGTTCAAAGCCCTTGAGAACCAGGACAAAGAAGGCAACATCAACCCCGTCTACGTCATGGCGGACTCCGGAGCTCGCGGTTCGAAACAGCAGATTCGCCAGCTTTCCGGCATGCGCGGTTTGATGGCCAAGCCGAGCGGCGAAGTCATCGAAACGCCCATCACATCCAACTTCCGCGAAGGCTTGACCGTGTTGCAGTACTTCATCTCGACGCACGGCGCGCGCAAGGGCCTGGCCGATACGGCGCTCAAGACCGCCGATTCCGGCTACCTCACTCGCCGCCTCGTCGATGTCGCTCAGGACGTCATCATCAATGAGCGCGACTGCGGCACCACCGACGGCATCTTCGTCGAACCCATCATCGAAGCCGGCGTCGAAGTCGAGCCGCTGCGCGACCGCATCGTCGGCCGCGTCTCTCTCGACAAGATCAAGGACTTCGAGGGTTCGATCATCGTGGACGTCAACCAGGAAATCACCGAAGACCTCGCCAACCAGGTGCAGGCTGCCGGCATCGAGCGCGTGCGCATCCGTTCCGTGCTCACCTGCGAATCTCGCCGCGGAGTTTGTGCTCTCTGCTACGGCCGCAACCTCGCCTCCGGGCGCATGGTTGAGCTGGGCGAGGCTGTCGGCGTCATCGCCGCGCAGTCGATCGGCGAGCCTGGCACCCAGTTGACCATGCGTACGTTCCACATCGGGGGAACCGCTACCCGCGTTTCCGAGCGTTCTACGCTTGAAGCGCGCAACAACGGCGTCGTCAAATTCGTTGACCTCAAGTTTGTCGAGGGCCGCGGCGGCACTTCCATCGCCATGAACCGCGCTGGCCTCATCGCCATCGTGGACGAAAAGGACCGCGAGAAGGAGCGTTACCACGTCGTTTACGGCGCCCGCCTCCGCGTGGTCGACGGCGAACACGTCACCCACGGCCAGATTCTTGCCGAATGGGATCCGTTCACCTTCTCGATCCTTACGGAAACCGCCGGCTCCATCCGGTTTGACGACCTGAAGACCGGCGTCACCATCGAAGAGCAGGTGGACGAGGTGACCGGCCTCTCGCAGGACGTGGTTACTCTGCCCCCCGGCGATGAAAAGCATCAGCCCGCGATCCTTGTCCGCGATTCTTCGGGCAAGGTCCGCAAAAAGTACCTCATGCCTTCGCGCGCTCACTTGATGGTCAAGGACGGCGACGAAGTGCAAGCCGGAGACGTGCTCGCGAAAATCCCGCGTGAAACCACCAAGACAAAGGACATCACCGGTGGTCTCCCGCGCGTCGTCGAGCTCTTTGAAACCCGCAAGCCCAAGGATCCCGCGGTCATCAGCGAAGTCGACGGCGTGGTTCGTTACGGCGATATCGCCAAGGGCATGCGCAAGGTCTATGTCGAAAGCGAAGATGGCAAAACCACCAAGGAATATTCCATCCCGCGCGGCGTGCACATCAACGTTCAGGAAGGCGATCACGTAAAGGCTGGAGAAGCGCTCATCGATGGCCCGCTCAACTTGCACGATTTGCTCGCCGTCCTCGGCGAAAAGTTCACGCAAGCCTACTTGGTCAACGCCATTCAGGAGGTCTACCGCCTCCAGGGCGTCAACATCAATGACAAGCACATCGAGACGATCTCTCGCCAGATGATGCGCTGGGTCAAGGTCGAAGACGTTGGGGACACGACGTTTCTCCTCGAGGAACAGGTCGACAAGTTCCGCTTCCGCGAGGAAAACGATCGCATCATCGCCGACGGTGGCCGTCCTGCAACCGGGCGCCCGCTGCTCCTCGGCATCACCAAGGCGTCGCTCTCGACCGACTCATTCATCTCGGCCGCGAGCTTCCAGGAGACCACGCGTGTACTCACCGAAGCGGCCGTGGCCGGCAAGGTGGACTACCTCCGCGGCCTCAAGGAAAACGTCATCATGGGCCGTCTCATTCCCGCTGGCACGGGCCTCGAGCACTACCGCAGCATTCAGTTGCTGACGGAAATGCCGGCGCCTGCGCCCATCGAGGAAATTCCGGAAGCCGCCGAGCTCACCGCCGAAGAAGCGGCCGCTCTCGATTTCCTGCAAAAAGACAGCGAAGCCGACGCCGCCACAGAAGGCTAGCCGGTTTGAGTGGCGGGGTTTCCCGCCGGAAACACGCTGGAATCGACAAGGCGTCCTGGTTCATCCCGGGACGCTTTGTTTTTAGCCCGTCGGTAATCTGTACCGTTCAGGCACTTCGCGCGCCACGCGTCATTGCCGAGACGCGGCGCTATTCCTACAATGATTTGTGCAGCTACTGGACGGCTCGCTGGCCCTTTTGCCGGGCGCCGACCGCGTTCTAATGCCCAAAAACGACGACTCCCGAGATTCGGCGAACGATTCTCCCCCAGGCGGCCCTAACCAGCCCACGGTTTCCTCGCGGATCGAACAATTCGAAAAGAGCCAGAACGAGCTATGGCGACTGGCCTTTTTCCTGCTGTTCGTGCTCTCCCTTGGCTTTGCCATTGTCTCCTGGAGCACCATCAAATCTCTTGCGCTGCGCTACGAGCCTCTTCTGCCGCTTTTGCTTTTCGTCGTGGCCCTCTTCATGGCCTATGCCTGGAAACGCAACCGGGAAATCTCGGAACTTCGCGGCCTCGTTTCCGGCCTGGAGCAACGGGATTCCGCGCCTCCGAGCGAAAAGCAGATTGATCAGCTTTTTTCCGTCATCTCCCGCTCCCAGCAGGGCTATCGCGACCTCATCGATTCCTTCGACGACATTCTGATCGCGCTCTCCCTCGAGGGCGAAATCCGCGCCGTAAACCGCAGCTTCGCGGATCTTGTCGGCGCCAACTACCAGAATATTATCGGCCGCCAAGTTTCCGAATTCCTCGAAGAGGCTGGCGGCGACGGCCCGGAACTGATCCGCCGCGCCCTGCCGCGTTTCATCGAGCGCCGCCACTGGTCCGGTATCATCCAGGTCCGTCTGAAAAAACAAAACTCTGTCTGCTATTACGATTGCGTCGCGCACGCCATGACTCGCGACAACGAAGTCCACGGCCTCACTGTTCTCGGCCGCGACATCACCGCGCTCCGCAAGAATGAAGCGCGTTTCACCGAGCTTTTCGAGACGCTCCAGGAAGGCATCTATATTGCCGTTCCCGACGGCACGCTACTTGACGTCAATCCCGCGCTCGTCCGCATGCTGGGGTACGACTCCAAGGAAGAATTGCTCTCCAAGCGCGTCCCGGAAGTCTTCACCAGCCATGCCGAGCGAAAATCGCTTGTGGCGGAAGTCGAACGCCAGCCCGCGCCCCAGGGCCGCGAAATAACCCTGCTGCGCAAGGATGGCTCTTCGATCTTCTGTCTCAATACGACCAGCGCCGTGCGCGACACATCCGGCCGCGTGATCCGCTATCAGGGTTCCCTCATGGACATCACTGCCCGCCGCCAGATGGAGCGCCAGCTGCACAAGGAGCAGGAATTTGCGCGCCGGCTCATCGACAGCTTCCCGGATCTCATTCTGGTCGTGGATTCCAGTTCCCATTACACGTTCATCAGCCCGCGCTGCGAAGAAGTCCTCGGCTATAAGCTCTCGGAAGTGGAGAATGCGGAGTTTGGTGGACGCACCCACGCCGAGGACCTTCCGATCCTGCTGGCCGTGTTCAGAGACATCCTTGCCGGGCGCCAGACTTTCGGCTCTCTCGAAGCGCGCGTGCGCCACAAGTCCGGCGACTGGCGCCGCATCCGTTTCAACTTCAGCCCTCTGGCCGATGAAACCGGAAAAATCGAAGGCGTGGTCCTTTCCGGCCGCGACGTCACCGAACTCAAGCGTCTCGAAGAGCAGCTCATCCAGGCGGAAAAACTCGCTGCCATGGGCCAGATGCTCGCCGGTGTCGCGCACGAGTTAAACAATCCCCTCACCGCCATCCTGGGCGTCACGGAATTGCTTCGCGAGGGACCGACGGACCAGGAAGCCACCAAGCGCCAGCTCGAAATAACGCATCGCCAGGCCCGCCGCGCCGCGCGCATCGTTCAAAATCTTCTCGAGTTTTCCCGTCCTGCTTCACCGCAGAAGAAATCCGTCGATCTCAACAGCATCGTCGACCGCACCCTGCAGTTGCACGAACACTCGCTCCGCAGAAATAATGTCGAAGTCGATTTTCGTCCGCAGCCCGGTTTTCCCGGCGTCATCGCCGACGCCAATCAGCTCATTCAAGTCTTTCTCAATCTGGTCACCAACGCCGAGCAGGCCATTCGCGAAGTCCGCGAATCCGGCCGCATCCAGATTCGCTTCACCCGGCTCGGCTCTCGCATTGCCGTCACTTTCCAGGATGACGGCGTTGGTATCCGTCCGGAAACCGTCCCGCGCCTGTTCGATCCCTTCTACACCACCAAGCGTCCCGGCGGCGGCACCGGCCTGGGCCTCAGCATCTGCCTGTCCATCGTGCGAGAGCACGGCGGCACCATTGAAGCGGAAGCTCTTCCCGCAGGCGGCTCCGCGTTCACGGTGTATCTCCCCGTGGCCGCCGACGAGACCACCCGCCCCTCCACAACTATTTCGGGCGCCGTGGCGGTTGCCGCGCCCAATCTCAATTTGCTGAAAGGCCGCTCCGTTCTCGTCTTGGACGACGAAGAAAGCCTGCGCAGCTTGCTCTTTGAAGGGCTCACGGCCCGCGATCTCCATGTGGATTGCGCCGCTACCGTCGAGCAAGCCTTGTCGTTTGTCTCGCAGCGCTCTCCGGACGCTATCCTCTGCGATCTGAATCTTTCCGACGGCGGCGGCCATCTGAGCGGCAAGCTTGCTGCGGAGCGTCTCCTTGAAGCCGCCGGAAACCAGAAACCCACGCTGATCTACATGTCCGGCGATCTTTTGGACCCTGCGGATTCCCCTCCCAATTCGGGCGAGCCATTCCTCCTCCAAAAGCCGTTCCGGATCTCCGATGTTCTTGCCCTGCTCCAGGAAGTCTTCGCCTCCCTCCAGTCTCCGCCGCGCTCCTCCCATTAGCTGGGTGCCAGCAAAACGCTGACGGCTAGGCTCCTCGGCTCTCCCTATGGAAACATATAGATATAATATGATATATATATTGGCATGACCGAGATGGACCCGCAATCCTTCCTCCCACTCAAACCGCAGTGGTTTCACATCTTGCTTTCGCTTGCAAGCGGCGAGCAGCACGGCTACGCCATCATGCAGGACGTCCTCAATCGCACCACGGGCAAAATCCGGCTGTGGCCGGCCACTCTCTACGGGTCTATAAAGCGGCTCATCGAAGCCGGCCTTATCGAGGCCTCCGACGAGCGGCCCGCTCCCGAACTCGATGACGCTCGACGCCGCTATTATCGGTTGACGTCTCTCGGCAAACGAGTTCTCGACGCGGAATGCGATCGTCTCCAGGAACTGGTTCGCACCATACGCCTGAAGCAAACCATGGTGCCGGAATGAATTTTGCATGGCGCATCTACCGGCGTCTGGCCGAAGCGTTTCCGCACGAATTCAAGCTGGCATATGGCCGAGAGGTCCTGCAGCTCGGCGAAGACTCCATAAAAGAGATGGCCAGAAGACATGGAACCGCCGGGCTGATTCGCCTAATCGCGGACATCGCCATTCGCGTGCCTCTGGAATACCTCGGCGAAATGCGCGGTGACATGCGCTACGCGTTGCGCGCGCTGCTCAAGTCACCCGGCTTCGCGCTGGTCGGCATCCTTTCGATGGGGCTAAGTATTGGGCTCACCACAAACGTGTACAGCTCGAAATGGGCTTTGCTGTTCCGCGATCTTCCCGCTGCCGCCAACGCCCCAAACTTGGTGATGCCCGAAAAGCCCGTCTCCTACTACTACATCGAGCAATTCCGCGAACAAAAGAACCTCTTCGCCGGCGTAGCCGCCTTTCAGATCGGCGTTCCCTTCAACGTCACTTTCCCGGGAGCGGAAAATGCAAAGCCGCAGCGCATCTTCGGGCAGCTTGTTTCATCCGATTATTTTGCCGTGCTCGGCGTTCAGCCCGAGCGTGGAAGAGTCCTCAGCCCCGTACTGGACAAGCCCGGCGATGCGCCTGTCGTCGTGATCACCGACCGTTTCTGGCGCGCTCACCTCCACGCTTCTCCCGATGCCCTGGGCCAAATTCTTCGTCTCAATGGCCAGATCGCGACCATCGTCGGAATCACGCCCAGGGAATTTAATGGCGCCTTCTCCATAAATCCGGCTGAGCTCTTCGTTCCGACCACCGTGCCCGCTGCGCTCGCTCCAGAGCTTGCCAACGACGTCCTGCATCAACAGAACGCCAAAGAGTTCCTGGCCATGATGTGCCTCGCGCCAGGCGTCACGATTGATTCCGCGGAAGCAGCTCTCGATGCCATTACGCGCCGCCTCGACGAGCAGGATCCATCATTGCCGGCACGCACCGACAAGGGCCGGCGAGTCACCTTGCTTCCGGCTGGCACGCGTGTTCCCCTTCCTCGGCAATTGCGGCTGGTGTTGCTCGGCTTTTTTCTCCTGCTGACCGGCCTGGTCATGACGCTCGCCTGCACCAACCTGGCAAACATGCTGATCGCTCGCGGCGCCAATCGCCGAAAAGAATTGGCGATTCGGCTGGCGATCGGCGCCGGCCGTTTTCGGCTCATCCGGCAGATGATGGCCGAAGGCATTTTGCTCTCTCTCCTCGGTGGCATCGCAGGATTCGCTGTCGCTTATGGTCTTATGGTGCTGAACTCCAAGTTCAACTCGTCCACCGGTGTTCCATTTGAAACCGATTTCAGCCTGGATTGGCACGCAGCTCTTTTCGCCTTCAGCCTCGCGCTCCTCTGCGGCATCGGATTCAGTCTTGCTCCCGCGCTCCAGGCAACGAGAGCCGATCTGACTCCGGCCCTCAAAGAAGGCTCGGCGCTTCAGTTGCCCGGTTACAGGCGCTTCGGTCTCAGAAACGTGCTGATGGTGGCTCAGGTCGCCGCATCGCTCATGCTTATGCTGATCACAGGATTTCTGGTCCTGGGGATTAGCAAGGAAAGCAGCATCCAAACCAAATTCGATCCAAACACCATGTTTCTCTTGTCCATCGATCCGGTGCGCGATGGCTACACGTCCGAAAAAGCACAAGCTCTCTTCGAGAAGCTTCCCGAACGGCTCAAAGCTCGGGGCCCGGCACGCAACATCGCCTTCGCGGCGGAGGCTCCTTATACGATCGTCGACGAAGATGAAGCCGTGCAGCTCACCGCGGAAGATGCCGGGGAATCTTCACGGCTCGAGCAGCCCGTGATCGAGGAAACGGTAGGCGCGGGCTATTTTGCCGTGCTCAAGGAACCCCTGCTCTCCGGCCGGGAGTTCGAGGAGCGCGATCAACGGGGCCGCCGAGAGGGCTCGAAGACGTACTCTTTGCCCGCAGTGCTGAACGAGACGGCCGCACATGTATTTTTCGGGGGTGGGAACGCCCTCGGAAAGCGCCTTAAGGACGACAAACAGTCCTATGAAGTGGTCGGTGTGGTCCGCAACTTGAAAAACGGAATCGGTCTCAGCCAATCCGTAATGTATTTGCCGCTGAGGCCCCGCGACTTTGTGCGCACGCAGGCCGACGGCATCACCATCATGGTGCGTTCCGATGAGGGGCCGCTTCGGGAAAACGATACGCTCGCCGGCATTCAGAACGAAATCGCACTGATCGACCCCCATCTAAACCTCTTCCACGTCGAGACGCTCGGCGAATACCTGAACCGCAGCCGCGCCTCCACCCGCTTGGCCGTCCAAACCTACGGCGGCATCGGAGTCTTCGGCCTGGTGCTGGCCGCCATCGGCCTCGCCGGGATCACCGCCTACTCCGTCGCGCAAAGGCGCAAAGAGATCGCCATCCGTACGGCGCTGGGAGCCAGTCGCGCGCAAGTCTTGCGAATGGTGCTGCGCGAAGGCGCCGCGCTAGTCCTCTCCGGAACGGTATTGGGATTCTTAGGGGCCATCGCCATGGCAAGAATTCTTTCAGCCCTGACGGACATTGTTGTCCAGGCGTTCCGCGTTGGGACCGGGGATCTGCGCCTGCTCGTTGGTGCTCCCTTACTCCTGGCAGCCGTAACCATGCTCGCCTGTTACCTGCCCGCGCGAAGCTCCGTCAAAATCGATCCACTGAAAGCCTTGCGCCAGGAATAGCGCAGTCGGCCCCAGTTCAGAGGGGGGCCGGCTGGGATCTTTCGATCCGTTGCCCGGCAAAATGATCGGATAGGGGCACAGCTGACTACCGGCAGCAAGTCAATCCCGATTCAGCGGGGTTCGGCCTTGGATGTGGGAGCCGCGTCCACTCCAAAATCCCAGACGTACATGTTTATTCCATCCGGCAGGATTTCGGCCAGCACGTATTCGCCCGGGGGGAGCGGTGCGCTCATCGTAAACCTGTAAATCTCCGGCGCCACTTCCCAGCGCTGGATCGCAATTTCATTAACGTCTTCTGAGAGCTCTTGCCCAAACAAGCTCCGGATGGCCTCCAGCCGCCGCTTGCCGCCCTTCACTTGCGTGTGCACCAGGGCAATTTCCGGCCCGGCATCGCTTTGCCGTCTCGTTCTCAGCAGTGCGGAATCGCGTTCCGGGTCCGTCGCCACCTCGCGCAGATAGAATTCCGGCTGCGAGGACGTGAGCCGCATCGCCGCTTTGGGGCCAGGAAGCTCAATGTAGTGTTTGCTCGGGATAATCGGGATGGGCGAGAAAACCTGCTTCAGAACGGTCTTTCTGTCTGTTCTCACCTGCGAGCCGGCCTGCTCGATCTTTTTGATCGATTTACCTTCAAACGCGAACATGCCCTCCCCGTCAGGCAAGAACACGCCAGGCGCGACCGTCAAGCTGGCGTCTACATCTACGGGCGTTTCCGCCTTGGCTGCCGACTCCTGGATATGCACCTTTTCCAAAAGTGCGGAGCTTGTTTTCAGGTCGGCGGCTTCGGCCTTTTTGGTCGCGTCCCAATCTACCAGGGCTTCAGGAATCTCTTCCCAGGCGCCTCTTTCTACGCTGAAGTAGCGAACCCTGTCGCCCTTCTTTTCATAGCTTCGGACTAGCTGGAAATTTCCGTCCTTCAGCACCAGCTTTTTGCCCCGGGAAACATCTGTCGGAACCGCGGGTTTCGCAGGCGGCTGTGCGGGAGGCTTCTGGGCGCCGCTGGTAGCCTGATGCGCCGCCGCCCCGGCAGCAGCAGCGGTATCGTGCCAGGCCCATCCCGCCCAACTGACAAGCGCCATGGGCAGGAGGAAGGCGAAGCTGGAAGACGATCTCATGGCGGTTTCTGGCCTATCAGATGCCGGCCGCGGAAGCGGGTTTGCCTTTGTTTCCGCTGACCATGGTCGAGCATACCCCGCTAACCACGGCCCTGCAACCGTTCCAGGGGGCTGCCCCAAAAAACAAATGGCTCCTTCCGGTCTACCGGAAGGAGCCGATCAAGAGTCGGGTCGTTACACGCCTAGTGCGTGCAGCGCGGAAACAAAGTCACCAGCACCATCAAATCAGACAGCGTAAACAGCCACTGGTCCGCCTGCTTGCCTGCCGCTTCCGCGGCGCGCGCGATAAAGCCCAGGTGCCGGCTTTTCGCAAAATTGCGGATGTGATCCACGCAAATGCCAGTCAGGCTGGCAATTTCCGCGTCGGTGAAAATCTTCTGGCTTGATTTTACAGTAACCATGGCCTTGTCCCTCGAACTTACTGGTTACACTGCGCTCCCAATTGCTTGGATGCTTGATGCAGCGTATGCGATGCACCACTTCAAGAGCAATAGTAGTTCCGTTCTCTCCAGCTAAAACGAAACGGCTAGTACTTTTGTTCCAAACTCCTGTGTAAAAAGACATTATCTAAAACTCGAAGCTAAGAAGCTGTCTAGTACGGAACACAAGCAGTTGATCGCTCGAGGGAAAAAATGTCCCACTTTTGCAAACTCTATATGAGTTTCGGTAGGTTCGCGGCAATTTCGCGCATCTGTTTTGTGTGCCGGATCTCGTGAGCCGCGATGAATTTGAACCATTCGTAAATATTTAAAGTCCCAAGCGCCGGATGCGCCCAGCAATATTGGCCCAGGTCGCGCCCCCTTGTTTCTTCAAGAAAGGCCCGCGAACGCTCCCGGACGGTGCGCAATTCCGCGAGCATTATCTCCTTATCTCGCAGCATTTCCGGGTCTACCGGGACCGGCGCTTTCCGGCGAATCACGCGCGAAGCAACCAGGGCCATCGGCAGATGAATTTTCTTTAACAAGGAAATCCGCTTCGGCGATTTCTGCGACACCCTGTCCGCTTTTTCAATCACCGCCCGTTCCACCATCATCAAATGAGCAACCAGTTCCGCCGCCGACCATCTCCCTTCGCAAGGTCTCGTCTTCCAGTTTTCCGCGGGGACGGCGTCGGCCGCGCATAGAAGTCCTGTCTGCGTTTTGCTCAAATGGCGCAGGATGGAATCAAGCTTTGAAGGCATGGCTCTCTCCCATTTGGCCCGGAACGCGTTCTAAAGTGTCCCTCAGATTTGACCGGTTAGAATACTCGACGGATTTGTTATAGCGAGCCGCCGCCGGCTTGCTCGAAGGCGTGCGCCAGTTGTAAAACGGTTGCCTCGCCGAAGGCAGGCCCGAAGATCTGCAGCCCCACGGGCAGCTTTCCGCAGATTTTTCCGCAGGGTACGGAGATGCCCGGCACCCCCGCGAGAGATCCCGTAACTGTATATATATCAGCAAGATACATCTGGAGGGGGTCGTTCGTCCGCTCTCCTAACCGGAAGGGTGGAACAGGCGAGGTAGGCGTTACAAGGACATCCACTTTCCTGAACGCATCCCGAAAATCCTGGGCAATCAGCGCGCGAACCTTCTGGCCCTTCAGATAGTAGGCATTGTAGTAGCCCGCCGACAGTACATAGGTGCCCAGCACGATCCGTCGTTTGACTTCGGCTCCAAATCCCGCGCCGCGTGTTTTGCGGTACATCGCCAGCAGGGAGTCGTCCTCGACGCGCAGGCCATAGCGGACTCCATCGTAGCGCGCCAGATTTGAGCTCGCCTCGGCTGTCGCGATGATGTAATAGGTCGCAATGGCATAATCCGTGTGCGCCATCTGGATTTCGCGCAGCTCGCACCCCAGTTTTTTCAAAAGCTCAATCCCCGCCTCGATTTTCTTTCGGACGCCATCGTCCATTCCTTCGGCAAAATACTCCTTGGGTATGCCAACCACCAGGCCCTTGACTGGTTTTTCCATCGCAGCGCGATAATCAGGGACAGGCGCAGTTGTGGATGTCGAATCGTTCGAATCGCGGCCCGCAATCACGCCTAGAATGGCGGCCACGTCTCTGGTGTTCGTTGCAAACGGGCCTATGCGATCCAAAGAGGAGGCAAACGCGATCAGTCCATACCTTGAAACCCGTCCGTAGCTTCCCATCATCGCCGGGATTCCGCAGAACGATCCAGGCTGCCGGATGGAGCCGCCCGTATCCGTGCCCAAGGACGCGACCGCCAAACCCGCCGCTACGGCTGCAGCCGATCCGCCGCTCGAGCCGCCCGGGACGCGGTCTGTCGCTTCGGGGTTCCGCACTGCCCCATAGGCTGAGTTCTCGTTCGAACTGCCCATGGCAAATTCGTCGCAGTTGGTTTTGCCCAGGATTACTGCCCCGGCTGCTTCGAGCCGTTCGACGGCCGTTGCGTCGTAGGGAGGAACGTAATTCTCAAGAATCTTTGAGCCGCAAGTGGTCCGGACGCCGCGCGTGCTAATCACATCCTTGATCGCGATGGGCACGCCGGCGAGTGAAGGCAGCGGTTTTCCGGCGGCAACCAGCGCATCCATCCGAGCCGCCTGTCTGTAGGCGCGCTCCTCTGAGAGCGTCAGGTAAGCGTTTAGCTCAGAATTCCGTTCGCCGATCCGCTTGTAGAAATCGGCCGCCAGTTCCTGAGCCGAAACCTTCTTCGCCGCGAGCGATCCCCGTACAGCGTCAATGGTCCAGGCGGCGGTCATCGTTCTATGACCTTCGGCACCCTGAAGTACGGAGGTTCTGGATCCGGCGCTTGCTCGAGAATCTCAGCAGCTACGCCGCACGGAACCACAACGTCTTCGCGCAGTGTCGCGTCCGCGGTCTGGTCGTCGGCCAGCACCTGCGCCATCGGCTCAACGCTCGCCGTGTCCAGTTCGTTCAATTTGCCGATGTATTCGAGGATTTCGTCGATCTGCGCGCGGTACATCTCTAGTTCGGCCTCGCTCAAATCCAGATAGGCCAGCTCCGCCACTCTCTCCACATCTGCGCGGCTAATTTTCAAGGTGTTTACCCGCTTTCCTTCCCGCCGATTGGTCCCAAAAATTCTAGCATATCCCGGCAGCTGGCCCGGGCGCCTGCCGGATGAGCTCTGGGTCCTGGGGACGGGAGATGCGGGTAGCTCTCTGTGCTTAGGGCTTTTCCCTCGGGGCCGCGGCGGACTCCAGCTCCGCAATCGAATGGTGCATGCTGGCCATCCGCCAGCGTCCATCCGATCTCTTGCACATAGCCATGCCGCGGCCGTGCAGTTTGCCCTCGGCGGAATCAATCGTGAATTCGTATTCGTACCAAACGGCTTCGCCGATGGGATGAAACGCCCGCTCGAGGATTTCCAGCTTCGCGGGCGGCTGCTGGTGAAAATATTTCTTGTGGAAAAAGCCGACGACCTGTTCGCGTCCGTAGAGCTCCGTGTCTGCCGAAAACAGCACAATTTTCGGATCCAGGCAATCGCCGAACTTTTCTTCATCCGAGGCGTTGAAGGCACCCACGCACCGGAGCATCTCGTGCTGCATGGCCGCCACCATTTCCTCGCCGTGGGCTTCGTCGGACGTCGCGACATGCATGGTCTGATCCTTCAGGTTGATGCTGGCTCCGAGCTTTCCCAATAAATCGACGCCGAGAATGCCGTCGATTTTCCTGCCGCATGCTTTACCAATGGCCGAGAGATCGATGGCTGGCAATTTCACGTCGAGGAGGCTCGTTCTTCCCACGGTTAAGTCTGGCAGCGTTACTTCTTTTGCGCTGGTTGCGAGCGTGCCGCTCCATGAGGTAACGCGAATGTCCTTTGCCCGGCCGGCGGCAAACGATTCCAGATTCAGGATCGAGGTCGCGGCCGTGTCAACCAGGAACCACTGGTCGATTCCCGCAACTTCCACCTTGAGCATGGGAAGCACGTCGCAGCGCTCGAGCGGAAGTTCCTGCGCGGACGTTACGCACGGCGCGAGGGGGGCGGCGAAGATCAGGGCCATAAGCGCGGCACGGAGCGGCTTGGGGAAAAAAAGAAGGCGGAGGGACGTGGCGGCCATGGAGATAACCTCTGCCGGAGCATAACACAAGAAACGAACGTTCGTACTAATTTGTACGCCGTGTTACAGTATCTTCATGCCCCCAGCTGTTCGCCCGCGTTTTAGAGGAAAGCGGCCCCGAAAGGGCGCCAAGAAGCAGCCCACGAACCCCGTTCTGCGCCGCCAAGCCAAGGGCCTGCGCACCCGCGAAGCGATTCTGGCGCGCGCCGTGGACATCGCTTCCGCGCAGGGCCTTGAAGGGCTCACCGTCGGCTCTCTCGCCGAACAGCTTGGCATGAGCAAGAGCGGCCTTTTCGCTCACTTTGGCTCTAAGGAAGAATTGCAGCTAGCCACCGTCGAAATGGCGCGGCAGGTCTTTATCAGCAAGGTCACGCTGCCTGCTATCGCCGCGCCCATGGGCATGCCGCGATTGTGGTCTTTGATCGATCACTGGCTGGTTCTTGTCGAAAAACGGGTCTTCGAGGGAGGCTGCTTCTTTACCGCCGCTTCGTTCGAATTCGATGGCCGCCTCGGCGTCGTACGTGACCGCATCGCCGAAATCATGCACGAATGGATTCGGTGCATCACGACCGCCGTAGAAAAGGCGCAGCAAGCCGGACACCTGGATCGGAAAGTGGATGCCACGCGCCTGGCGTTTGAATTTCACGCCATCGCCATAGGAGCCCACTGGGCGCATCAGCTGCTCGAGGATCGCCAGGCTTATTCCCGCGCGCGGATGATGGCGCTTGAAAAGATACGCAGCGTGGCAACTCCGGAATCTCCGCGGCTTCCCTAGGCTGCCGTCTCGTTTATCCGCCGCGGCCGATGCGGCATCGTCAGCGGTCCTACCGGGTGGCCAATAGGAAACTTCCGGCCCCTTCGCGCCGAAGCTTTCTACGCCGCGCCCCGATCCCGGTATTGTTCGTCGCTGACCTGTTCGAGCCAGTCGACCACCTTCCCGTCCTTCTTTTCCTGGATGGCGATGTGCGTCATCGCTGTGGTCGCCTGGGCGCCATGCCAGTGCTTCTCGCCGGGCGAGAACCAGACGACGTCACCCGGCCGGATTTCCTCGATCGGGCCTTCCCAGCGCTGTGCCAGGCCGCAGCCGGCCGTGACGACGAGCGTCTGGCCAAGGGGATGCGTGTGCCACGCCGTTCGCGCGCCAGGCTCAAACGTCACGCTGGCTCCCTGAACAAACGCCGGATCGGGCGCCTGAAAAAGTGGATCGATCCGTACCGTACCGGTGAACCATTCGGACGGGCCTTTGGCGGAAGGCAGGGACCCGACTCTTTTGATCTCCATATCTCGTTTTCCTCACCTGGTGTCTTTCTCTCCGGTTACGCGATTCACTCCGATTTGAGAGAAGCCATGTCGATCGAGAAGCGGTACTTCACATCGGCCTTCAGCAGTCTTAGGTAGGCTTCATTCACCTTCTGAATCGGGATCACCTCAACATCCGAAGTGATGTTGTGCTTCCCGCAGAAATCCAGCATCTCCTGAGTTTCGGCGATGCCGCCGATGGGCGACCCTGAAAGGCTGCGACGAGCCATGAGCAGTCCGAACACCGAAATCGCGAGAGGTTTCTCGGGTGCGCCAACCATAACGATGTTGCCATCGCGCCGAAGCAGATTGATGTAGGCGCTTATGTCGTGATCGGCGGAGACAGCGTCGAGAATGAAGTCGAAACTGCGCTCGTGCTTTTGCATTTCGTCCGCATTTTTCGAGAGGATTACTTCATCTGCTCCGAGGCGCAGCGCATCGTCCTTCTTCTTCGGCGAAGTCGTAAACACGGCAACCTCAGCCCCGAGCGCGTGCGCGAACTTGACCGCCATGTGGCCGAGTCCCCCGAGACCAACCACGCCAACCTTTTTGCCTTTGCCAACGCCCCAGTGGCGCATCGGCGAATACGTTGTTATTCCCGCGCAAAGCAGCGGTGCGGCTCCAGCGAGATTCAGATTTGCCGGGACGTGCAGGACGAATTTTTGATCGACGACGATGCCCTCGGAGTAGCCGCCATAGGTGACGCCTCCCAGGTGCTTGTCGGGGAAGTTATACGTCAAGGTGAAATTGGGACAGAACTGCTCGAGACCCGCTTGGCACTCGGGACAGGTGCGGTCCGAATCGACCATGCAACCGACCCCGGCCAGGTCGCCGGGCTTGAACTTTCTGACCGCGGAGCCGACTCTCGTCACCCGGCCGACGATTTCGTGGCCCGGGACACAGGGATAGACGGTGGGCATCACGCCACTCCACTCGTTGCGGACCTGGTGGAGGTCCGAGTGGCAGATGCCGCAAAACAGAATTTCGATCTGCACGTCGTTTTCCGCCGGATCGCGCCGTGGGATTGTGGCGGGTCCAAGCGGCGATGTCGCACTTTCGGCCGAATACGCTTTTGCCTTGTACATGGATTCTCCTGATTTTCTGGGACTTGGTTCGGTTCGAGATTACCACTGGCGAAAAGCCACTCAGCGGCCAACCATTTTCTGCAGGTGCTCCGGATACCGCGCGCCCTCGATCTTGATTTTCGAAGCCGCACTGTCGATTTCGCGCAAATCGTCTGCCGTGAGTTCGGCGTTTACTGCTCCGAGGTTCTCCTCGAGCCGCGCTACCTTGGTTGTGCCCGGAATCGGAACCATCCATGGTTTCTGCGCGAGCAGCCAGGCCAGTGCAATCTGCGCCGGGGTGGCCTTCTTCTGCTGTGCAATTCTGCCCAGAAGATCCACTACCGCCTGGTTTGCTTTCCGCGACTCGGGCGAAAAACGCGGCACGATGTTGCGGAAATCGGAGCTGCTGAACGTGGTCTTCTCGTCGATCTTCCCGGTAAGGAAGCCTTTCCCGAGCGGACTGAAGGGCACGAACCCGATTCCGAGCTCTTCCAGCATGGGGATGACCTCGGCTTCAGGTTCTCTCCACCACAGCGAATACTCGCTTTGCAGCGCAGTCACCGGCTGAACCGCGTGCGCACGACGGATCGTTTGCACCCCGGCTTCCGAGAGTCCGAAGTGCTTCACCTTGCCTTGCTGAATCAGCTCTTTCACCGCTCCGGCCACCTCTTCGATCGGCACATCCGGGTCAACGCGGTGCTGATAAAACAAATCAATGACATCTGTCTTCAAACGCTTCAGCGAAGCCTCCGCAACTTCCTTGATGTGTTCTGGCCGGCTATCGAGCCCGGCCTGTTTGCCGGTGGCTGGGTCAAGTTTGAATCCGAATTTGGTGGCGATCACCACTTGTTGACGGAAGGGAGCGAGTGCCTCCCCGACGAGGTCTTCGTTTGTGAACGGGCCGTAGACTTCTGCAGTATCGAAGAAGGTGACGCCGCGCTCGACGGCTGCTCGAATCAGCGTGATTCCGTCCTTCTTGTCCACGGCGGGCCCGAAGCCGAAACTCAGCCCCATGCAGCCCAGTCCAAGAGTCGAAACTTCCAGGCTGCTTTTTCCAAGTTTGCGCTTTTGCATTGTTTCTCCTACCGAAGCCTTTCTCTCATCCCGAGATTAGGATTAAATGGCGTGAAAGCGGTAGCCCGATCCTTCCGATTTATTGCCCATTCCTCTTGCTCAGCGAGAATTTATTGGTGAATCCGGGGCCGAGCGGCTATCTTAAGGGGAGAGACAAGGTAACAAATACAATGAAAAACCAGAGCATAAGCCCCTCTTCGTCATCAAGCCGGGCGCGCGAATGGCGCGCCGAGCTGGCTCAGAAGATTGCCTCGTTCATGGGAGGAGAAGAGAATCGGGCAACGGGCATTCCCGGCCTGACCCTCCACCGGCGGATCGCCCCGACCGCTCCGTGCTCGATGACCTACGAGCCGTGCCTGACGGTGATTGCCCAGGGCCGAAAGCGGGTAGACCTCGGACGAAGAACTTTCATCTACGGCGAGGCGCAATACCTGCTGACGTCGCTCGATTTGCCGATTGTCAGCCAGATCGTCGAGGCCAGTCTGGAAGCACCCTGTCTTGCAATGTCGCTCAGACTCGAAATGCTCGTGATCCGCGAGCTACTCAGCCAGGAAGAGGTGCAGGTGGTGGAGGCGCCCGCTAACAGTCCGGCCATGGCCACCGGTGAAGCTACCGCGGAATTTCTCGGCGCATGCTGCCGGCTCATGGACCTGCTCGATACCCCGCAGGACATTCCTTTTCTGAGCGGCCTGATCCAGCGCGAGATCATTTACCGGATCCTTCGCGGGACAGAGGGGGCACGCCTTCGAGCGATTGCCACGCTGGGTGATCAGAGCCACAGGACGGCCAAAGCAATTGCGTGGATCAAGGCAAACTACGCGAAGCCCCTGCGGGTCGAAGATCTTGCAGAAATTGCAGGTATGGGCCTCTCCACGCTGCACCATCACTTTCGGGCGCTGACCGCTATGAGTCCTCTTCAGTATCAGAAGCAGCTTCGGTTGCAGGCAGCGCGGGGACGCATGCTTGTCGATGGGCTGGATGCCGCCAGCGCGGCTTTTGAGGTCGGCTACGAAAGCCCGAGCCAATTCAATCGCGAATACAGTCGTTTCTTCGGCCAGCCGCCGATGCGCGACATTCGAACTCTCCGGTCGCCGGGCGCGCCACCCCTCGAGTCCGTCGGCAATCGTCAGGATGCAATCTTATCGCACTAGAATTCGAGCTTCGGCTGCGGGCGGGAGTTTCCAGGCTCGCGCCCGGGAGAACTGCGTTGTAACAGGTTAGCGGCCGGCGGGAATTGCTTCGACGGCCTTGCGCGGATATTTTTTCGCGATGTAATTGTCGACGAGCGTCTGAAAGGCCACGGCCAGTTCGTCGTAGTTTCCTTCGAGCGTCACGTCTTTCTTGCCATCAATATAGATGGGGCAACGCGGAGCTTCGCCGGTTCCCGGCAGGCTGATGCCAATATTCGCGGCTTTCGATTCGCCGGGGCCGTTCACAATGCAGCCCATCACGGCCAGCGTCATCGTTTCCACGCCTTCGTATTGCGTTTTCCAGATCGGCATGCTGTCCCGGATGTAGCCTTGGATGCGTTCGGCTAACTCCTGGAAAGTGGTGCTGGTGGTGCGGCCGCAGCCTGGGCAAGCGGTGACGCTTGGAGAAAAGGAGCGCAAGCCGAGTGCTTGGAGGAGTTCGCAAGCGGCGTAGACTTCTTCGCGGCGGTCGCCGCCCGGTTTTGGAGTGAGCGAAATCCGAATGGTGTCGCCGATTCCCTCGTAGAGCAAAACGCCCAAAGACGCCGCGGACCATATCTGTCCCTTCATGCCCATCCCCGCTTCGGTGAGGCCGAGATGGAGCGGCTGCTCGGTCTTGCTGGACAAATCGCGATAGACGGTAATGAGATCCCGGGGGCGCGACGTTTTGCAGGAAATAATAATCTGATCGTGGCGCAGGCCGCATTCGAGCGCCAGCTCCGTAGACTGCAGCGCGGACAGCACCATGCAGTCGTTGATGATTTCTTCGGACTCTTTGCCCAGGTTTTTGTCGGTGTTCTCCTGCATCTTGTGCATGACGAGCTCTTGATTCAGCGAGCCGCCATTGACGCCGATGCGGACGGGCTTTCCGTTGTCGCGGGCAATTTTGCAAATCGTGGAGAATTGTTCGTCGCGCCGCTGTCCCGCGCCGACGTTGCCGGGGTTGATGCGGTACTTGTCGAGGGCTTTCGCGCAATCTGGATACTTGGTGAGCAGAACGTGGCCGTTGTAGTGAAAATCGCCGATGATGGGGGCGGCGCAGCCGGCATCGAGGAGGCGCTTTTTGATTTCGGGGACGGCGGCGGCTGCTTCAGGAACGTTTACAGTCCAGCGGACGATTTCCGAACCCGCTTCGGCAAGCTCGACGGTCTGCTTGAACGTGGTCGCCACATCGGCAGTATCCGTATTGGTCATCGACTGCACGACAATCGGCGCGGCGCCGCCGACCAGGACATGGCCCACGGGCACGCCGTAGGTCTTGCGCCGGGGGCGGCCCGCGGACGCGGCGTCCGTGCCTTTGATCTGGGTGAGCATTGCTCCTCTATTTTAGCCTGAGTTCGTTTCGAATACGAAATCCGATGACTCTTCTCTGCGTATTTCGAGTCATCTGGCCAACCTCCAGGTTGTGCAGGAAGCATTCCGCAGGGTGGGAGCGTTCCGAAATTGGGAGGAATTTGACGATGAATTCAGCCGGACGGGAATAACCGCCGGACAAGAACGGTTCTACTTTGAGACAACCATGAGTTTCTCCGGACAGGAACGCAGAGCAAATCCCAACGTTCCGCGGGAAGCAACGGACGTTCCGTTTTTTTGCTCCCGATGAATCAATCGTTGACACCCCCCAAGTTTATGGTGTAAGGATTGCTACATCTTTAGCGGTGGGGGAACCTGTGGGTGGTGAGCCTCGTTTTTCGTCTCCGGCGTGTTTCTGTTTTTTGTTTCAGTCCGAGCGCACTCTTTTCTATTTGAATAGAAGGGAATTGGTGTCGCTTGGCGGGAGCTATTTCCCGCAGTCGCCGTGAAGCGCTTAACGAACGTCACAAACAGCAGTTTCTCAACCAACTAAAGCGGGGGGGGGAATATGAAGCAGTTCGTGCGTTTGGCATTTGCCGTGGTGTTGGTTTTCGGTGTCTTATCTTTAGGAATCGCCGCTGAGGCGCAAACTTCGACAACAGGCATCGTGCTCGGCACGGTAACCGATTCGAGCGGTGCCTCGGTGGTCGACGCGACAGTAGTTCTCCGCAGTACCGCAACAAACAATTCCACAACGCAGACCACCAACGGAGCCGGCCAATATACTTTTGTGAACGTGGCCCCAGGCGGATACGAGGTCACGGTTAAGAAGGATGGCTTCCGGACGTCCACGGTCACGGCGCTAAGCGTGGATGTGGCGAAGAGCTACACGGTGGACGTGAAGCTGGAGATCGGCGCTGTCACCGAATCGATCACCGTTTCCACTGAAGCCAGGGTAGAACTGCAGACGACGGACGCCCAGGTTGGTGACGTAATCGGGGGAACCACTCTTTCGCGGCTGCCAACCCTGACGCGGGACGCTTCTGAGTTGCTGACGCTGCAGCCGGGAACTACGCCTTACGATACGCCGGCAAACGGCGGGTTTGGAAACAACGGCGGCACGGTGGCGGGGGCGCGCAGCGACCAAAACTCCATCACGATGGATGGCATCGACATTACGGACAATACCGTGGGTGGAGGCGCTACGGCGCAAAACTTCATTCCTACCGGCGTCGAGAGCCTCGAAGAATTCCGGGTCGGCGTTACCAATTCCAATAGCGATTTCGCGCGCTCGTCTGGCGGAGATATTACGCTGATTAGCAAGAGCGGCTCAAACTCCATACATGGAGACGGCTATTGGTTTCACCAGAGCGATGGCTACAACGCCAACTCGTGGGACTTGAATCACACTCCCGACGCAGCAACTGGGAAAACGTTCACGCCGAAAATCCCTTTCAAGGATAATCGGGAGGGCGTCAGCGTCGGCGGCCCGCTGATCAAGAATAAAACCTTCTTTTTCAGCAACTATGAACTCCGCCGTTTTCCATCCGCCTCCCAGGTAAGCCACATCGTGCCGACGCAGAGTTTGCGGGACGGGATTCTATCGTTTGCGGATGCGACAGGGGTAGTCAGGCAATATGACTTAGCTACTTCCACCGCGTGCGGTCTCACGGGAGGCCTTCCCTGCGATCCGCGCGGCATTGGGATCAGTCCTACCATCCAGACACTTTATAACCTCAACCCCGCCGGTAACGATCCCAGCCTGCCCAATGTGGACGGAAACAATACGACCGGATTTGTCGCCAATGCCGCGACACCCGTTAAGGACGACTACGTCACCTTCCGTCTCGATCATAATTTCTCGGACAAGGCGCATTTCTTCGGCCGGTATCTCTATTCCCGAGCGCTCAACGTAACCCCCCTTCAAATTAATACGCTGAATAACAACACCGTCGCAACGACCGGAAACGACACTCGCGGCGACGGGGCCATCGGCGCACTCGACTATGCCTTTAACTCGATGACCAGCAACGTTGTCCGCTTCGGTTGGATTCGCAGCCGCGTTTTCCTCCCTGGTCTGTCACCCAGTGCTTCCGCCACAACCCTCGCACTTGCGGGTACGGACACCTCGGCCGGCTTTATTGCCCTGGCTCCCGGCCTTGCTCAGACTGGTCTCATCGACGTTCCCATCGACGTTGACACGCAGCGCGCCCGCACGCAGGGTAACTTCCAACGTAACAAGCAACTTGTTGACACCTTCACGCGCCTCGAGGGCAAGCACACCTTCACCGCTGGGGGGGACGTCCGCTGGATGCCTCTGATTGCTCAGCGCAACGATAAGGTGGTTGGTTCCCTCGCTTCTCTCGTGGCTACGGAAGACGCTGATGTTCCGGGTACCACCCAATCCGTTTCACAAGCGGACATGCCTCCGCCATGCGGCGGCACCGTGACAACGTTTTGTCTGCTGCCGACCGACGTGTTACGCTGGCAGCGTCTGTATGCCGCAACCCTCGGTATCGTGGATAATGTGAACGTTCTTGGCGTCCGCGACGGCAACCTCAACCCGCAGCCATTCGGTACGCCCCTTATCGCTAATACAACCCAGCGAGCATACGATGGCTATTTTCAAGATTCTTGGCGCATAAAGCCAACCTTGACACTTACCTACGGCCTCGGGTACGGGTGGCAAACGCCGCCGTCTGAATTACACGGCCAGCAAACCTTTGAGACCGATGCCAGCACAGGGCAGATCCTTACGGCCGCTGGCTACATTCAGGCTAAGGATCAGGCTGCCGAAGCCGGTCAGATCTACAATCCCACTATCGGCTACCTGCCCATCAAGAGCTCGGGACGAAGCGCCATTTGGAATACGGACTATGGCGATGTCTCTCCGCGTCTCGCCGTAGCCTGGAATCCCTCCTACACCGACGGGATGCGCGGGAAACTCTTTGGCCAAGGAAAAACCGTCTTGCGCGCGGGGTTTGGCATCTACTACGACCGCATCAACAACGTCCAAAGTGTGGAAATCCCTCAACTTGGCGTTGGATTCGCCGAAACCTTGGTCCTTTCGCAGCCTCCGTGCGACCTGAATGGGGCCTCGGCCGGTCCCAATTGCAATGCCGCCGCAGGCCCGAGCAATATCGGAGCATCCGGTTTCCGCGTTGGAGTGGATGGCACCCTTCCTGTGCCGGCATTTCCAGCTGTCTCCTCACCGATCGTTCCCGCTCTTGGCGGAGAGAATCTTTCCTTTGCTGTCGATCCCAACTTCAAGGTGGGCCGCAGCTACAGCGTAGACTTCACCGTTCAACGCGAACTGCCAGGCAACATGTTGATGGAACTCGGCTACATTGGGCGCTTTGCTCGCGATCTTCCCAATAGCGTCGATTTTGATTCCTCTCCCTATATGTTCGTTGACAAGGCCTCCGGGCAAACCTTTGCTCAGGCCTACACTGCCGTCACGAATGAGCTCGCGGCGGGCCAGCCAGTCACTGATCAGCCCTGGTTCAACGATCAGTTGGCAGGTCTCAACTCGGCCATCGCCGGAACCGCTTGCGGTAGCCCGACGAGTTGCATCGCTGCCCAAGCCGCTTCGGGATTTCTTGGCCAGTCCGTCACCAGCGTCTTCGCGTTCATCGATGGCGACCGACAGTCTCTCGGAATGCCCACGTTCAACAACCATCAGATCAACTTTGCTCTCTTCATGCGCACACACAACGATCTTTCCAACTACCACGCCGCCACCGTCACGCTGCGCAAGCGGCCGTCGCATGGCTTGCAGTTTGACATGAATTACACCTTCTCGAAGTCGCTGGACCAGGTCGGGACCGTGCAGAACAATGCCGGCACCTACGCCACCAGCTTCGATCCCAACTTCCAGTACGGGCCCTCTCTCTTTGACCGGACCCATGTCTTCAACGCCATCTTCAACTATGACCTTCCCGGCGGGCATGGCCATAAATTCAGCTTTGGGAACAACATTGCCGATAAATTCATCAGCGGCTGGTACATGTCCGGCGTCTTCCGCGCCGCGAGCGGTCCGCCGCTTACCGTTGTCGACGGAGACCTCGGCGGCGGTTTCTTCGGCAATTCTCTCAACGCCATTCCGACCGCCTCCATCGGTTCGCTCGGTGCCGGCCTGCACGGCAACGTCTGCAGCACCAATGGTTTCGGATCTAACGGAGACGGACCCAACTGCACGGGCGCGCCGCAAGGCACCGGCCTCAACCTCTTTGCCAACCCCGGAGCCGTGGCTGCCGATTTCCGCCCCGTCGATATCGCTACGGACGGGCGGGATGGCACCGGCAACCCCCTTCGCGGCTTGGGATTCTGGAACCTGGACGCGCGCCTTGGAAAGTCAACTTCCTTCCACGAGCGCTTTAAGGTCGAATTCTCAGCCGATTTCTTTAACATCTTCAACCATGTGAATTTCTTCCAGCCGTCCATGAATCTTCAAAACCCGGCAACCTTCGGCGTCATCAGCCAGGAATTGATTCCTGCCGATCGCACGCAGGGCAGCCGCTGGATTCAGCTCGGCTTGCGCGTCAGCTTCTAAACAATCCTGCAAAAAACAGAAATGGGAGGGGCAGAAAACCTCTCCCATTTTTTTCTGGGCGGCGGTTTTCTATTCGGGCGGCGCGCGACAGGGCTCGAGAGAATGTGAGGGCAGCCAGCCTTACTTCCTGAGGCGCTGTACCTCGACGACGACGTTTTTCTTTTCGTTCCCCGAGAATTCGAGTGGCTGGCCCTTTTCGAGATAAGGCTGCAAAGCGCTCCCATTGGTTCGCTCGAGTTCCCAGCCATCCTCGATCGCCATCAACCTGTATTTTCCTGGTGGAATTTCCGCCAGCGAAAACGTTCCATCGCTGTCGCTCTGATCAAGATGCGAATTTCCCTCGAGACTCTCGCCGTTTTCGGGCACGAGCAGGACCATTACGCCGGGTGCGGGCTTTCCATCGAGCTTTGCTACCCCTGTCAGCTCTCCTTCCCCTTCCCGAGCGGTGATCAGCAGCTGCACGTCGCCTGCTCCGGCGATTGTCACTTCACGCCCATGCGCTGTGGCTCCCGTAGCGGAAAGTTTCTCGATGTATTCCTCGCCATCCGGAAAGCCCAGAAATACCTTGTAACTGTCTGACTGCACGGCTGGGAGCGAAAATGTTCCGTCCTTGTGCAAGGCCGTGGAAGCGCTCTGGTTATTTTCGCTGCGAAGAGACACCTGTCCCTGTTCCGGACTCTCATCCTGGTCCTGGAGGATCACGCGGCCCGTTACATTTGCCGTAGCCCCTCTGCCGGTGACGTCCAGCGAGTCGCTTCCGCGCAAATTCGTTTTGATGGTTCGAGAAGTCTTCGACTGGCTCCCGTTTTCCGTGACTTCAAGCACGATATCGCCAGGAGGCAGGCCGGCCACTTCGTATTCCCCCGGCGAGATCTGACCGGAGACGATATTCACCGGCTCGTCCAGCGATCCAAAGAGCGATTCACTCGCTGAAAAATTGATTGGGGCGTTTTCGTCAGCGGGCAGATTCGTCAGGCGCAGATGCACCGCCGAAACGGCTTGCACATGGATGTCCGCTTGTTTTGTTTCCCCTGCGGCCAGGATCAACTCCTCGGCGGTCCGCCCTTCCGTCGCGTTCGGGGAAAAAGTCACCGGGTAGACAACGTCGAAGACAGGATTCAGGTTGGACGCGTTGTTCGGTCCGCCAGGTCTAAAGCCGGATCCTGCGGCTGCGGACCCACCGTTCAATTCCGTTTGTGCGTACCAGGGGTGGGCCGACACCGCCACGTAATACTTGCCGGGCAGAAGGTGGGGAAACCGGTATGCGCCCAAATCGTCTGTCATTGCCCTAGCCTGATCGGTGGGAGTCGGCGAACCGGCCCCGTTTTCGAAGCAGAGGAGGATAATCTGCGCCTGGCGCAGGGGTTCGCCGTACTCATCGGTGACACTGCCAGTGATCACCGCTTGCCGGTGCAGACGAAAGATCAAGTGCTCGGAATCGAGCCCGTCACCGACAGCGATCCCCGTGGTGTACGCTCCGTGTTGCTGATAGCCCTCGCGCACATAGCCATGCGCCATGGCGGAGAGCGGATACTTCGCAGCCGCAAGCCCTTGAAAGACAAACCGGCCGTCGTCTCCTGCTACAGCTTTTGTATCTTCTCCGCGGAAGGGAATAAGCAGTTCGGCGTGCGGCACTGGCGCGCCTGTGCCCGCATCCACGACTACGCCAGCGATCCGGTAGGAACGCTGAGATTGCTGCGCCCGAGCGGAAGTCGCTCCGGCGAGGAGCGCGGCGAGGCACAGGGGCCCGAGAGGCAGAGTAAGGCGCATCCGGCGCGGCCTCATGGCTGCTGCCTCCCGGTTGCCTGAAGTTTCACCTGGACGCTGGTTTTGTCTCCCGGCCCTAAGGTCACTTCCGTCGCATCTCCCAGATACTTTTCTACCGCAAGCGGATTGCGGAATTCCAGGTCTTCGGCATCATCGACGGCGATCAGCGAGTAGGTTCCCGGCGCAAGATTCGCTTCAGAAGCGCTGCCTGTGTCGTCCACCCGCACGAGAAGCGACCGGCGCGGAATCTCTTCCGAATAAATCACGACGCTCGCGCTGCGCCGATGGTTCTCCTCTATTACGCTCACATTTAGCTGAGCCCCATCGTTCCGCAGCGTCACTTCGATCGGGGGCAGCGCGGCGCCGGCGGCCACGGTCAGGTCCTCTCTGAGCAGGTCGGTCCTGCCACATCGGAGCGAGGCAATGTAACCCGGTTCGTTCGGCGTGGCCTCGACCCTATACGTTCCGGGCGGGATATTATCGAGCCGCCCCGTCGTTACTCGTTCCCCCTCCAGGAAGGGCGTCTGGATTGCCGGCGAGTATTGAGTGCTTTCCAGCGAGACGAATCGCACCACCGCCTGGTGCAACACGTGCGATCCGTCCGGCGGAATCTCGTCCCGCACCTGAATTTCGACCGAGCTTGTGGGCTCTAACGAGAGTACCAACCCGGTCACATCGGAAGTCAGATGGATCAGTTGCGTGGCGCCGAGCGCAGGCTTCTTCTCTTCCGGCGCGGCTCCGCTCCGCGCAAATCCTCTGGCCAGAAGCGTATACGTTCCCTCGGGAATTCCGACGATTTGAAATTGCCCCCGCTTCTGGTCGATTTTCATGTCCTCCGGCACGTCTTCTCCCGAGTCGTCCCTGAGCATCAGATTAAATCCGCTCGCCAGATCACCGCCCCGAACCACGCCCGAAATTTCAAAGAGCCGCTGGGGCTTCAGAACCTGTGTGACTTCGGACTGCGTGCCGGCCTTCACTTCGATAGTCGCAGCGGACTCCACATTCCGCACCCCGGGATAAAATTCGGGCGCATACCCCTGCTGCGGTTCCCGCGCCCGATTCAAGCTGCCGACAAATCGGATGCTTCCCCGGTTGGCCTGCAGGAACGACACCCGGTAGTGTCCCGGCTGGAGGTTCGCAATACGAAACGCTCCCTCGTCATCCGTCAAGCTCTCGCCCTCGGGATCGATGACCTTATGGCCCTCGATGACCCGTAAGCGCATCACCCTCACGCGGACCCCCTCGATGGGTTCGCCATCTTCGTTTTTCACTTCCCCGTAAATCACCGCCTCCGGGACCAGTCGCAGAAGCAGGTCCCCGCTGGGTGGAATGTTCGCGACAGCGATCTTTGCCCCACGCTCGCGCCCCAGCTCTTCTTCGCTGAAAAAGCCTGGCTTCATCGCCGTCATCGCATACTGTCCCGGAGGAAGATTCGTGAAGTTAAACGTGCCATCCCGGCCTGAAAGCTGGGCCACGCCGCCGGGACCATTTAACTGCACGAGAGCGCGGCTGACGGGTTCCTTGGTGGCGGAATTGATAACCGTTCCGTGCAACTCGAAACGATCGCTCTCGGCCTGTTTTGCCGGAGCCGCCGCGGCAGAGGACAGCGAAAGCGCGAATATAAACAAAGTGGCAAGAGCTGGAAAGCTGCGAAGCATGAAGTGACCTGCATCGGAAAGCAAGCTTGTCTTAACCCGAGCAACGGCGAGGCGCTCCCTCAGCAATCCGTCGCGCCACGGTTTCCTGGATGCGGCGGATCGGGAGGGAAGTTGTATGGGCGGCGGAGGGCGCGCTTGGGTTGGCGCTTCCCCTTGCTTATTGACAGGAGAGCCTGCATAATTCCTGTCAGTTACTAAGGGGAGCTGCGTGAGCAAACCCACCGACCTCGTTCAAGGCACTCTCGATCTCTTGATCCTGAAAACCATTGCCCTCGAGCCCATGCACGGCTGGGCCATCGCCCAGCGCATTCGCCGGGTTTCGAACAACGTTTTGCAAGTGAATCAGGGCGCGCTCTACCCCGCGCTCCATCGGCTCGAACAGCAGGCATGGATCCAGGCAAAATGGGGCGAATCGGAAAACAACCGGCGCGCGAAATATTATTCGCTGACAAAGGCAGGCCAAAAATATCTCCGTGCCGAGGAAACGAATTGGGAACGGCTGTCGTCAGCGATCGGGCTCGTTTTGAAGACGGTTTGAGGAGGTACCCGCCATGCGCTGGCTTCAAAGCATCTCGAACCGGCTCCGCTCCTTGTTCCGGAGAGATACCGTCGAGCAGGAGATCGGTTCCGAGCTGCACTTCCACATCGAGCGGCAGGTCGAAGAGAACATTCTGGCGGGAATGAACCCGCAAGAAGCTCGGCGCGCAGCCTCGCGTGAATTCGGAGGCGTTGAACAAGTCAAGGAGGAATGCCGCGACACGCGCCGCGCGAATTACCTGGAAAACCTGCTGAAGGATGTTCGCTATGGCTTTCGCATGTTGCGCAAGAGCCCCAGTTTTACTTTTTTTGCGGTTGCCGTTCTCGCTTTGGGAATTGCGGCGAACTCCGCGATCTTCAGCATTGCTGATGCTATCCTCGTGCGTCCCCTCCCTTATCGCGATGCGAACCGGCTGGTGATGATCTGGGAGGATTCCTCGGCCTACGGCTTCCCCAAGGACACTCCCGCGCCAGGAAATTTCTCCGATTGGAAATCGCGAAATCAGGTTTTCGAAGATGTGGCCGCCATTTCCGATGGCTCCTTCAATCTCACCGGGAGCGGCAACCCCGAAAATCTTATCGGAAAATGGGCCACCGCCAATCTGTTTTCGGTTCTCGGCGTGAGTCCCGCGCTTGGCCGCGACTTTCGGCCGGAGGACGATGTTCCCGGCGCGCCAGCTGTTGCACTTCTGAGTCATGGGCTCTGGCTGCGAAGATTTGGCGGCGATCCGCGGATCGTTGGAAAAGAGATTTTACTCAACAACGAGAAATGCACCGTGATCGGCGTGATGAAACGCGGCGCCCAGTTTCCCGATCGCGAGACCGATCTATGGGTTCCCTCCCGCTTCACGACGGCACAACTGGCCAATCGCAGGAATCATTTCTTGGAGGTCGTTGCCAGACTCAAACCGCGGGTTTCGCTCGGGACCGCGAACGCCAATCTTGCCACCATCGCGTCACAACTGGAAAAGGAAAATCCCGATTCGAACGCCAAAGTCGGTGCGTTCGCCGTCCCGCTCCGCGAAGAACTCGCCGGTGACGTTCGCCCCGCCATCTTCATGCTCTTGGGCGCCGTATGTTTTGTTTTGCTGATTGCCTGCGCCAACGTCGCAAATCTTCTGCTCTCCCGCGCCACCGGCCGCCGCCGCGAGATGGCTATGCGCATCGCTCTGGGCGCCACCCGCGCCCGCGTCATCCAGCAGATGTTGACGGAAAGCATCCTGCTCTCCATATTCGCGGGCGTTGCGGGGCTGCTTTTCTCCATCTGGGGGACAAAATTTCTCGCAACTTTGATTCCCACGGGCATCGCGGCAATGACTGGCACCGGCGTCGACGGCCGCGTTCTTCTTTTCACGCTTGCCATTTCCCTCGCTACAGGAATCGTGTTCGGAATCATCCCCGCTTCCCGCGTGTCGCAGTTTCAGCTCGCTCACTCGCTGAAGCAAGGCGGCGGCCGGAGCGGCGTTGGCTCGGGAGGCCACCGCCTGCGCGATGCCCTGGTGATCAGCGAAGTCGCGCTCGCCATTGTCTTGCTTACGGGCGCGGCGCTCATGATTCGGAGCCTGGAGAATCTTTATCACCTCGACCCCGGTTTTCGCGCCGATCATGTTCTGGTGATGCGCACGCCTCTGCCGCGTCAAAAATATGAAGCCTTTGCAGCCAGAGCAGCTTTTTATGAGCAGGTCCTTGAGCGAGTCGAGGGCCTTCCTGGAGTTGTCGCGGCCGGTTACACCACCTGGGTTCCGCTCACGAATGCCGGCGGCGCGACGGGCATTACCATCGAAGGGAAACCCGAGCCCGCCCCGGCGGATGTGCTCGTTCCGAACATCCGCATCATCAGCCGGGATTACACGCGCGCGCTTCGGATGAAGCTGATGGAAGGCCGGCTCTTCGAATCCCGCGACGCGGCCGGAACTCTTCCCGTCGCCCTCATCAACCAAACCATGGCGAGAAACTACTGGACTGGCGAAGATCCCGCCGGCAAACGCTTCAAAGTCGGTGGCTACAGCGAAAAATCTCCGTGGCTCACGGTCATCGGGGTCGTCGGCGACGTTCATCAGGCCGGCCTCGCTGTTCCGGCGCGCGCGGAAATGTATCTGCCCTATCAACAAGAGGATCTCGGATTCGAACCCGAGTATCTCGCCGTTCGAACGGCCGGAGATCCCATGGCGCTTGGCGAAATCGTCCGGCAACAGATCTGGGCGGTCGACAAGGAGCAGCCTGTCGCAGGGATGATGCCGCTCGAGGATCTCGTCGACGAGAATCTTGCCTCGAGGAAAATGCAAGCGTCGTTGCTCAGCGGGTTTGCCGGGTTGGCGCTGCTGCTCGTCACGCTTGGAATTTACGCCGTGCTTTCCTTTGCCGTAACGCAACGCACGCAGGAAATCGGCGTTCGTGTAGCGCTTGGAGCGCAGCCGGGAGACGTGCTGCGGATGATTTTTTCGCAGGGTTTCAGATTATTTTTGATGGGCGCCGCGTTAGGTTTGGCCGCCGCGTTCGTTCTTTCACGCGCGCTCGTGCACTTGCTTTTCGGCGTGAGCGCGTATGATCCGGCATCCTTCGCCGGCGTGACCATCCTTTTGGCTGCGGTCGCGCTCCTGGCCTGCTACGTTCCGGCACGCCGCGCCACGCGAGTCGATCCGTTGATCGCCCTGCGCTACGAGTGATGAAAAAAGTGAGCCACCGCCAGGAGCACCGCCGGGACTATTCCCGACCGGCTTTTCTCGTCTTGGCTTATCGGGGATAACCGGGGCTGGCTTTGACTTCTTCGATTTGTTTCGCATGGCGCTCCGGGTGGTAGGCCATGATCAGCAGGTTTTGATAGACATCGATGCTGCCCGCCGCCGGATGCATCACCCGCAATCTTCGCAATTCGTCTTTCGATCGCTCGACGTAGACGATTGTTTTTTGAAGCGCTGCCCTGAACGCCCCTGCGGCCAGCGCGATGGTTTCGAAGCGGCCATACGGACAAACGCGCTCGGGAGCCACAAAGGTGCGCTGGCGGTCGGCAGCGCGGCGATGAATCCTTTCATCCACGAGCGGATCGCTTCCCTCACTCGAGGGAGTAGCGGCGGTAGCCAGCTCGTATATGAATTCTTCTGTTGTGGCGACGTGCTCGGCGATTTCGCCGATGGACCATCGGCCTGGTCCTGCCTTGAACCCTGCCTGCTCCGGCGAAACGCCATCGAGAGTCGCGAGATAGAGCGCTTCGGTCCGGCGGAAAAGCTGCAGTAGACTCTCGCGTTCGGAGTCGCGATTCGCGCCAGGCGAACTCATTTTCAGTCTCCCCCGGGTCAGCCAGCTTTTAACTTCCGGATTGCGCAGCTTGCGCGCCGATATTTCCCTGAAGACCGAGCGCCTCCGCTTCCTCGCGCATCGCGGAAATACAAAAGCCGATGTGCTCTTCAAGCGGGATGCCCAGCTCTTCCGCGCCTTTCCGGACGTCTTCGCGGCTGACGCCTTTGGCGAAAGCTTTGTCTTTCAGGCGGCGCTTCACCGAGTCGACTTCGAGATCGAGGATGCTCTTTGAAGGCCGCACGTACGAGCACGCGGTGAGAAATCCGGCGAGCTCGTCGCAGGCGAAGAGGGTGTGCTCGAGAGGGGACTGGCGCGCGACTCCGGAATAATCCGCGTGCGAGAGGATTGCGCGGACGATTTCTTCCGAGTAGCCGCGCTCGCGCAGAATTTTCGCGCCTTCGGCGGGATGCCCCGCGTCGGCGGCGTGTTCATTGTTGGGCCAGCGCTCGTAGTCGAAATCGTGAAGCAGAGCGGCGAGGCTCCAGGTTTGCTCATCGGCGCCTTGTTTGCGGGCGTAGGCGCGCACGCAGGCCTCGACGGCGAGCATGTGCTTGCGCAGGCTCTCCGATTCGGTGAATTCGCAGAGCAACTTCCAGGCATCCAGGCGTGAGGGCATTCGTCTCTCCAGGTTGGCGGAGACCATAGTGTAGCAAAGGAAGAAGTGGGGAGTGGGGTGACATGCTCCCCCGCCAGAAGGCAGGGGCTTCTCGTGCAACGCTTGTCCTTACCTCAGGCTTCGAGTCCGGCCCTAGAATTAGGAGTGCCGCAGCGTGGTCGCGATGCAGAGTTAGTCCGCCTACCAGCATTCTCGGGCTTTGTACGCAAGCATGTTGAGGAAGGATGACCAGCCGACATCGGGAACTGCCTTGGACAGCATCGCCTGGGCAAGACACTTTATGAGGCGAGGTCTCGCGACCCCACGGATAAAAGAGAAGAGGCGCCCGTCTTGAGACCGGCCAGTGCAAGTTATTTCGGCCTGGAGATGAGGAGATCGAGTTCGTCGAGCGAGCGAGGCCAGTCTTGCCGGAGGAGGCGGGAGAGGGCGCGGTCGGCGAGGAGTTTGCCGGCGGTCTGGCATGTGGGGCAGTAGTTGGTTTCATTGCTGGCGTAGCGGATGCGCTGAATTTTGGTGGCGCAGCGCGGGCAAGGAAGCTTGTAGCGGCCGTGAACGGCCATGCCTTCGCGGAAGGCGGTGACTTTTTCGGGAAATTTGCCCGCGGCTTCGGCGCGGAGGCGGTCCGTCCAGTGGGTGAGGCTCGAGCGGAGGGCTTCATAGAGCCGTTTTATTTCTGGAACCGAAAGCTTTTGGGTGAGCGCCAGGGGCGAAAGTTTTGCTTCCCAGAGAATTTCGTCGGAGTAGGCGTTGCCGATGCCGCTCAGCAGGTGCGGGTCGGTCAGGGCGCGCTTGAGTGTATGGTTGGCGGAGAGAAGTCTGGCTGCGAATTGTTCGGGGCTGGCGTCGAAGACTTCGAGACCGCCGGGATCGAGAGAGCTCAGGCCGGCTTCGCCGGAAACGACGTGCAAAGAGGCGCGCTTCTGGGAACCGGCTTCGGTCCAGACGAGAGACCCGCTCGGAAAATCGAAGCATGCAAGGCCGCGAGGCGGAGAAACTTTGGGGCGGCCGGGCTTCACCCCGAGCGGGTGCCAGTGAAGACGGCCGGCGATCATCAGATGAAGGACGAGCCAAAGATCGCCTTCGAGGCCGATGCAAATGCGTTTGCCGAGGCGGCGAAGCTGGATGACTTTTTTGCCTCGGGCACTGGCGAGAGGCGGATTTAGGGTGCGGAGTAGAAAAGGGCTGACCACGCGGATTTCTTCAAGAATCCGGCCGAGGATGCGGGATTCGAGCGCTTCGATGTAAATGGTGATGTCGGGAAGTTCCGGCATGCCGTCTCTCTGGGCGAAAGGCCACCCAGCGCGCATAGGATATCGTACAACGGCGGCGCGGCTCTCGCCGCGAAGGCGATACTATGGCAATGGTGGTTTCAAGGAAGGGCCACAACAGATTGTGGCCATCAGGAAAAAATGCGCGCAGGCTGGCCAAAGGGACAGCGAAGGTTTCTCGTAGAGAAGCGGCGCGGGAAATTGCATATGCAAAAATAGTTCAAAAATACTCTTGACAGAAAATGGCTGCTCGCACGATACTCCCCTCGCGCCAGTTTCTGTCTTCCCCAGAAGAACGTTCCGACGTTCCTTCCTACATCCGCACGCCGGGCAAAGTCAGCGAGGAGTACCGGTGTCTGTTCAAATAGAAAAAGAAACCATGCATTCGTTCGAAATGGATAGGGAAGTCATTCGCTGTAAGACATGTGGTCTCGTCCAATACCGGACGCGCACGGGAAACTGCCGCCGTTGTGTGCGCGCCTTGCCTCAGCGTTTGGAGTTCCTGATTCCTCCACCGGCACCTCCGGAGGAAGCAGCCGCTGAGCCCACGTCCGAGAAGTTCGCCAACCAGCAGACCGTCGAGAATATCGGCCAGCGCATTCGCCAGTTGCGCGAATCGCGCGCGATGACCCAGAGCCAGCTGCAGTCGCGCTCGAAGGTTTCGCGCTCCTACCTGTCACGCATCGAGAGCGGCCAGATGACGCCGAGCCTCGGCACGCTCGAGAAAATCTCCGAAGCGCTCAATGTTGGCCTGAACCGTTTCTTTATTCCGGAATCCGACGGCGAAGCGCTGCTCGAGGATCCGTTCATCCAGGGATTGCGGCCGTTCCTGCGCCAATTGGATTGGGAACAGTGGCAGTCCATTCTGAAGAGGCTGCAGGCGATCAGCGATCACGTCCATGCAGTACCGGTCACTCTCCGCCCTATCGGTAATCCGGCGCGGATGCCGCAACCCGCGTCGGCCAATGGCAACGGCAACGGACACAATGGACATATCGGTGCCGGCCATTCGAATGGGCATGCGATTTCGCATTCCCATGGGCAGCCGCAGGGTTATGTGTTGCGGCGACCTGGAGCTGGCCCGGTGTTTCAACGCCCGGTAGCGCGTTAAGTTTTTCGTTTCTAAACCTGAGCACAAATTGGCGCGGTGCGACTTTGAGAGGTCGCACCGCGCTTTCTTTATTTCTGGAGCGCTGCGGCTTCCCCGGCGTGTCTCACAAATTCCTGCCCATCGAACGGAGCCGGGCTAGTCGCGGACGACGGAGACTTTGGCGGAGGGGACTTCGAGACGCATCAGGCGATGCGCGGAGTCGAGGTAGAGGTCGACCTCGAGGTCGGTCGTCGTGACGCGAAAGCCTTCGTAGGATTTCCCGTCGACCGTCGCCGGGCCGGTGGATTCGGCAGTGATGGTGCCGGGCATCAATTCCTGCGGGATAAAGACGGGGAAAGTTTGCGGGCCGCGTTTCGACCAGTCGTAGAGGCGGGCGAGAACGGCGTACTGGTGATAGAGGTTGTTGTCGAGTACCGCGATGATGGGAGTCCCGAAGGTAAAGGTCTGGTCGTAGGGGTGAGCGCCCTGCATCTGCAGCGTCATTTTTGCGACGCCATCGGCGAAGACGATGTTCGCGGCATTGGTTTTATCAGCTTGCGAGGTCCACTCGTAGCTGATGGGCGCGCCATCCGGCTGAAGAGTGAGCGAGCCGGAAACCTTGCTGGCCGCGCTTTGTGCGGGCTTGATGTCGGCGTTGCCTTTGGCGAGCCAGCCGCCGGCGGAGGGCGTGATTTCGAACTCTTCATGGCCGACGGTCTGACCATCGAGCTTGATGGTGAGCTTGCCCTTGTCCTGGGCGAAAACGGAGCCGGCCGGCACGGCGGAGTTCTTTTTTTGAGCGGCCAGGCCAGCGGCGGTGCACGCAAGAATCAGCGCGACGCTGAGCGGAAGAGAAAATCTGGGCCAGGGCCCGGGATGTGTGTTCGCCATAAGACCTCCTTCGCAGCGGACTGCGAAGTGCAACACGAAAATTTGTGGAGAAGAATTCTCCGAAGACCATTCTAGCGAAGGCCGGCTAAGAATTTGGTTTTTCGACAACGAGGTGTGCTTCGCTGCCACCTGCCGCGACAATCCCGCGGCGGAGGATTTCCGTGACGACCTGCGTGGGATCGCCCGAGCTGTCGACACAAAAGTCAGCGAGCTGATAAGAGGGTAGACGCTGCGCATGGAGTGCGCGGAAGCTGGCTTCATCGCGAAAGAGCGGACGTCCGGTCATAGTCGTGCACCGGGAAAGCAGAAGCTCGATGGGCGAATCGAGCCAGAGAACGGGGGCCCCGGCGTTTCGCAAAAATTCCGGGCAGCCGGGCTGAGCGTAGGTGCCGCCGCCCAGTGCGAGAACGGTTGCTTCCTTGAGTTCGGCGGCGCGGCCGAGGGCGGCCCGCAATTGGTCCGCTTCGATCTGGCGAAAGGCAGGTTCGCCGAAACGCTCGAAGATTTGGGGGATGGCGAGGCCGGCGGATTGTTCGATGCGCTCATCCAAATCGACGAAGCGCCACGCCAGCTGGCGCGCGAGGAGTGTGCCAACGGTCGTTTTGCCGGAACCCATGAAGCCGGCGAGGCAAAGGACCTGGGCGCGTGCGGACGGGCCACGCAAAGGGGGAGGTTGGGTCACTGTTCTGTTTAGAGCGCGGCCGAAGATGGCACGCGACCGAGCGCGAACAATTAGTCGCGCTTCATGATGCGGATTGTACCACTGTAGGAGGAGAGTTCGACTTTTGCGAGGCCCATCCCGACAGTGCCGAAAAGGCTGTGCACGTACTTGGAAGCGATGTGCTTCACGCCGTGGGAATCGGGCTTGAGGAAAGTGGCCGCCTGGTTGTCGACGATGCCGGTGGCGGTCTGCGCCTTCAGGTCAAAAGAATCGGTGCTTGAAAAGCGCACCTCCACAAGGCCTTTGCCGCTCTTCATGGAATAGAGGCCCGTCCGTACAAAATCTCCATCGAAGAGAATGTTTCCCGTCGTGGTCATCAGGTTGACGTTGTTCAACTGGGGCTGAAGCATCTGCGCGTTGCCCCCGATAGAGCTGAAATCGAGCTTGCCGGCGCATTGCGTGCAAACCAGCGAGCCGCTGGTGGTCTTCACGATGATGTAGCCCGAAACTTCCTTCAGGTGGACGTCTCCCGCGTAGCTTTCCAGCTTCATGTCGCCGACGACCTGCTCGACGTAGATCAAGCCGGTCTCGGTCTTAAGCTGTAGCTCGGTCTCTTCCGGGACGGTCAGCTGCAAATCTGCTTCGAGTTCCAGAGGCTGCGCCGCGGCGTCCAGGACGTTTGCGGTCACGTCGATGCGGTCGCCCACCTGCTCGATGTCGAAACCGATCTTGTTGGAAGATTGCGTGCCAATGACATTGACTTCCGGATTCTTCCAGGACTTAACTTCGATGCGGCCATTGGCCACGTTGTGAATCACCACGACAGGGCGTCCGGTCACACTGAATTGCTTCTCAATGCGCTGTCCCGTACCTGCGGCACGGGCCGGCGCGACGCCCGATAGCATGAGTCCGGCGCCCAGAACGGGTAAAAAACCCCGCTTCACCCAAGATTCCAGCCTGGCCAGAGTGATCCCCATCATTCGAAGGCACATGTCAGTTTATGCTCCTTCCGCGCTCAATCATCGCGGACAGTAATTCTGCTTTTTGCTGGTAGGCGGCGGACAAATATTCGCGAGTCAGTTCGTCCTGCGGCTGTTCCTTAAGGTGCTTCTCACACTCAGCAATAAACTCGTTCACTTTTTTCAGATTATCCCGCAGCGACGCATCAATGGGGGAAGTGCTCGCCAGAAGCATGCCGGTGGCGACCGGTTCTTGATCGTTCAAGTCCCGCGCGGTGCGGTCAAACTCGCCCGACGGCTGGACAACGGTTGTCGCCGCGAGGGCGGGTTTGGCGATGGCTTTTTCCGCGGGCGAGACGGCGGGCTCGAGTGCAGCGGTTTTGGCCGGCGGCTCCACTCGCCTGGTTTTTTCACTGCGAATCTGAAATACAGCAGCGGCCGCGATGAGGATGCCAACCATGGCGGTAGCAAGCACGCGGTTGCTGAAAAATGCGCCGATCGATTGCCACATGGAAGCGGGCTCGGCGCGAAGGACGTCACTGGGAGTTCGGATGATTCCTTCTTCTTCCAGCTGCGCGCGAAGAGAAATCCAGACTCGATCGGGGGGAGCTATTTCGGGTGGCAACCTCTTCGCGGCGTCCACGAGACTGGTGAGGTCCGCGATGTAATTGCGGCATTCGCGGCATTCGGACAAATGCGCGCGCGCCTCATCCGGAAGCGGCTCCAGCCCTTCCTGCTCCAAAACTAGTTCTACGTCTTTGCACTGCATGGCACTTCGCTCCGCGGCTTGAGACCTGGTAGCCTTCCCGCTCGACTAAAGCATTACCTGATAAGACGCATCTTCAGGCCAGACAGTTGGCTGCATTCTACCTCAATCGCCGAGCCCAGCCTGTGTTTTTGCAGCGTGACGTTCCGATCGAGCCTGGTCGCGCAAATCTTCCTGAAGCAGCTCGCGCAGACGCGTCCTCGCTTTATGCAACTGCGACTTCGAATTGCCTACCGAACAGCCCATGATGCCGGCAATCTCGTTGTGCTCGAATCCCTGGACGTCGTGCAGGACAAATACGGTCCGATATCCCGGCGGAAGCTTCTCGATCGAGCGCTCCAAATTGACGCGGTCCACTGCCCCGCTGAGCCGCAAATCGGGGGCGCCGATGTCCTTCCTTGGGCCGCCAGTCTCTTCGTCGGGTTCCGTCGTTTCTTCCAGCGAAGCCGCAGGGAGCGTCTTCTTGCGCAACCGCATCAGGACCACGTTCACCGTCATCCGGTGCAGCCATGTCGAAAAGGCCGACTCTCCGCGGAATGTCCCGATCTTGCGGAAGAGTTGCAGGAAAGCTTCCTGCATCAGGTCTTCCGCATCGGACGGGTTGCCAACCATCCGCAAGCACAAGGCGTAAACCCGGCGGCTGTGGAGCTGGTACAGGTGCTCAAAAGCCGACGCGTCCCCTGCCTGGGCCAGACGTATGGCTTCCGCTTCAGTCGCCGATCGGGGTGACTGCGTGACATTCACCCGATTAGGCGACGGTTGAGCAGTCGTCACACTGGGCTCGCTTGGTCGGTTCCGGGCCAACGGTCCAATTGCGGCGCATCCAACGTTTCGGATGCACCGAATCCCTCCTAGAGTTGTCCTCCGAAAAACGTGCTGTTCTCAATCAAACACGCGGGGACGCTGGATTATGCCGAGGCTCTTTGAGTCTGGCGGCCAGCCATTACCAAGCTGGATAACTCATTCTCCCCCAATGGGGACGACACGTCTATGGCGGAGCAGACGCTGGCTGAGCGTCAGCTTTTTGGGCTTCGAAACACCCATTTGGGTATGTACGGTGGCTTGGAAGGTCGCTAACTCGTCCTGGGGCAGGGCCATGAGAAAGGATTTCAGAAGAACGATGGTCTCTCGAAGGCAGGTATTCAAGTCGTAATGGGCCGCGTCGACAGCTTGCCATTCGGCGACCGAGTCACGCGGGGCGCCGTTGGCGATGTCCGAGGCGGCGGCACAAAAATCGCGGCTGAGATCATCCACCATTTCACCCAGGCTGCTGATCTTATGGAGAAACTGGGAACGCTCGGAGAGCAGCACGCGGCAATACAAGCTGTGGAAAAATGCCACTCGCTGGCCCCTGACACCCTGGAAATTGGCGGGGTCGAGCGGAGCGGTGTTCGGAACAGTGCCGTGATGCTTAGCGTGTTCACTGAGCGCCCACAGCAGGGCTACCAGCGGGTGGGCAAACCGGTGACAAAGATCCGGCGTGACGCAGACCGCCTGGCTGGCCTTCACCACGCGCCCTCCCTGTCGCAGCGAAAGGGCTTCATCCAAAGAAACACTCAACATGTTGTAGGAGATTTCTAGTTGACGGACACAGGAGCGAAACACTTGCTCCTTTGCTTCTGGTAACCACGCGCGCCAGTCGTCTTTGACGGTCGTGCCGCGGGCTGAGGGGGCGCACACACGATCTCTCAAAAGGGGTCTCCCAAGGGTCAGGACCCGAAGTATAACAAATTCCTATTCCTAGAGAGCGATTTTCTCGCAGGTGCGATTCTACGTGAACGGGGGCCAAAGGGAAGGAACAAAAGGCCGGAGTCTCGAGATGGTTGCTCCCTGGAGGTCCGGACCGCTATACTCCGGTGATTCGAGCTGGAAAGGATTTCCGATTGCAATTTGAGCCCCGCGAGCAGTTTGAGCAGCGCCGGAAGAAACTCGAGCAGATAGAAGCACTCGGATTTGAGCCGTTTCCCCGGGAGTTTCGCTGGACGGACACGCCCGCGGCCCTTGTGGATAAGTATGGAGAAAAATCCGCCGCCGAACTGGAAGCCGATAAGCACGAACTGCGCGTGGCGGGTCGCCTTGTCTCCCTGCGCTTGATGGGCAAGGCCGCCTTCGCTCATCTTCAGGGCTCCGGCAAACGCATTCAAATCTATGTAAAGAAAGACGTTGTCGGCGAACGCGGCTTCGAGCTCTTCCAGTTGCTGGATCTCGGCGATTTCATCGGCGTGCGCGGGCACCTGTTCCGCACGAAAACCAATGAGCTCTCGATCTGGGTGGAGGAACTGAGCTTTCTTGCCAAGGCCCTGCTCCCGCTTCCTGAGAAGTGGCACGGACTCACAGACGTCGAGCTGCGCTACCGCCAGCGCTACCTGGATCTGATCGCCAACGACAAATCCCGGGAGGTGTTTGTTGCCCGGGCGCGGATTATTCAGGAGCTGCGGCGTTTCTTCGACGCGAGAGGATATATAGAGGTTGAAACGCCGATGATGCACCCTATTCCGGGGGGAGCGGCGGCACGGCCTTTCATCACACACCACAATACTCTGGATATCGATCTATATCTGCGCATCGCCCCGGAGCTCTATCTCAAGCGACTGACCGTCGGCGGATTTGACCGGGTCTACGAGATTAACCGCAACTTCCGCAACGAAGGAATCTCGACAGAGCACAACCCGGAATTCACGATGCTCGAATTCTACGAAGCGTACAGCAACTATCGGGACTTGATGGAATTGAACCAAGAGCTGTTCTCGCTGCTGGCCATGACCATCACCGGGTCGACCTTGGTGAAGTTCGGCGAGAGGGAGCTGGATTTTTCCAGAATGCGGCGGCTCACAATGCGCGAAGCGATCCTCGAGTACTGGCCGGCCGGGGCGGGAGCCGCGCCAACGGAGACGGAACTTCGGGCGGCTGGCGGACCGCGCGCGGCGGTCGAACGCTATAACGCCTGGGCCAAGGCTGCGGGCGCGCCTTACGCCGCTTCAAAAGGCGTTTTGAAAGACGGCGAGTGGACAGGCTTGCTCTTTGAAACCATGGCGGAAGACAAGCTCATTCAGCCCACGATTTTGTACGATTTTCCTACAGATATTTCGCCGCTCTCGAAGCAGAAGCCGGAGGATCCCTCTCTGACGGAGCGATTCGAAATCTACGTGGCCGGAATGGAGGTGGCCAACGGTTTCTCGGAACTGAATGATCCCGCGGAACAGGAGCGCCGCTTCCTCGCGCAAATCGCCAAAGGAGGCGAAGAGGTTCCGAAGCAGCTCGACGCCGATTACATCCGCGCGCTTTGTCACGCCATGCCGCCCACTGCCGGCGAAGGCATCGGGATCGACCGCCTCACCATGCTGCTCACCGATTCGCAGTCCATTCGCGACGTGATTCTTTTCCCGCTCTTGCGCCCCGAGCCACGCCAGGAGCCGCGGCAAGACTCCGCTACCGAAGCAGGCGGCGCGTAAAGTATCCTGTCTCTCGTGCGATTCACCCATGCGATTTGAATGGTTCGTGGCGAAGAGGTATTTGCGTTCGCCTTACCGGCCGGCGGTGCTGCGGCTGGTGACCTTATTTTCGATTCTTGGCGTCGCGGCAGGCGTGGCAACGCTGGTGATTGCGCTGGCCATGAACACGGGATTCCGCGAGACGCTGCAGGATCGATTGCTGGGCGTGACCGCGCATGTTTCGCTGACGCATCCGGGCTCTGTGATCCACGACTACGATGCGCTGGCCGCAAAACTCGGGGCGCTCCCCGGTGTGCGCTCGGTAACGCCCGCTTCCTATGAGACCGTGTTGCTGTCGTTCGGGGGCGAGGCGCGCGGCGTGGTGGCGAAGGGCGTCGAACCGGATCGCGAGCGGCGCGGAGACGAAGCGCTGCAGAAGATTGTTGCCGGGAGTCTTGATTTCACGCCGGATGCCGACGGCATTGATGCGCTGATCGTCGGCAAGCAACTGGCCGACGAATGGAAGATGGCGCCCGGCGACTACGTGACGATCATGAGTCCACAGGGGCGGCTGACTCCGTTCGGCTTGATGCCGCATACGCGCCGTTTCCGCGTGGCCGGAGTTTTCGATTCTGGCTTCTACGATTACGACGAGAACTGGTGCTTCTTGACTCTCAAAGCGGCGCAGTCTCTGGCTGGCACGACCGACGTCGTCAACGTGCTTGAATTCCGGTTGGACAGTCCGGAGCGGGCGGGAGGAATTGCCCGGCAGGCGGAACAGAGGGCCGGACAGGATTTCCTGGCGACCACCTGGATGGAGCAGAACTTCGCCCTGTTTCGCGCCCTGCGCCTCGAAAAACTGGTCACCGCCATTTTCATCGGGTTGATTACATTTGTTGCGGGATTAAATATTCTCGTGGTGCTCTCGATGATGGTAACGGACAAAGCGCGCGACATCGCGGTCCTGATGTCCATGGGAACGCGCCGCGAACAGATCCGGAGGATTTTTCTGTGGCAGGGAATCGCCATCGGGTTTACCGGGACGCTCATCGGGCTCTCGGCGGGTTACGCGTTCGCGCTGATCGCCGGAACCTATCACTTGATTCCGCTCGATCCGCAGATTTACGCGGTTTCTTATGTGCCGTTTCATCCCAGCGCGCTCGACGGCGTGTGGATCACGCTGGCGGCCATGGGCATTTCGATTGGAGCGACGATTCTTCCGGCACGCGCAGCGGCCGGGCTCCTGCCGGTAGAGATTCTGCGCTATGAATGACCCGGGCCTGGTTCGCGGGGCTTTAGGCGGCAGGTTTTGGCGCATGGTTTGCTTGGATAAGTGTAGAGAGGCAAGCGGGCAGAACCGGGGTGTCACCCTCGCCACCCCAATGAGGCAAAGCCCGCTACAAGTGATTGAAAAAAGGAAGCTTAAGAGTGTTCCAAAGTTGACCCTTTGCGGGCCGTCTCGCGGCAGGCAGGCGTTTGGCGGAAATGGGAAACTCTTGGGCAATCTTGCCGGACCGCTGGCTTCGGCCGTGAAGACCCCGGTGCCGAAGGTAGCATCTAAGTAAAGAGAAGAACTACGGCAACACGAGGCAGCAAGGGATCAGCAGCGAGAAAGAAATGGACCAGCCCGAAAACAACCCGAGCCAGGCCGTTCTGACCAGCGAGCCGAACGCGCCAGGCGCAGCTTCGACGGTGATGGAAGCGCGAAGCCTCAAGAAAATCTACGGGAGCGGCGAGAAAAGCCTGGCGGTTTTATCCGATGCGAATCTAAGTTTGCGGCAAGGCGAAATGGTCGCTATCGTCGCACCCTCGGGCGCCGGGAAGAGCACTCTCCTGCATTTGCTGGCCGCGCTAGACACGCCAACGAGCGGTACAGTATACTTCGCGAATAAAGCCATTGAAACGAATGATGATGACGCGGCGCTTGCGGAGTTTCGAAACCGCGCGGTGGGTTTTCTCTGGCAGCGTCATCAGTTATTGCCAGATTTTACGGCTGCGGAAAATGTAGCCATGCCGTTATTGTTGCGCGGCGAAGATTTCACTTCTGCGCTGGGGATGGCGCGGAAGTGGCTAGCGGAGGTTGGCCTGGAAAATCGGGCCGATCACCGTGCAGGGGAACTCTCCGGAGGGGAACAGCAGCGCGTCGCTATAGCCCGGGCGCTCGTCACTGGGCCAACCGTGCTGCTGGCAGATGAACCTACTGGAGATTTGGACGAGCAGAATGCTTGGGCCGTGTTCGAGCTACTGGAACGGCTGCACCGCACGTTGGGGTTGACGTCGCTCATCGCGACACACAACCTGGCTCTCGCTGCGCGGTGCGACCGGATACTCGGACTTGAACATGGCGTTCTGCAAACTCGCGGGGCTGCGGCCTCAGCGAGCAAGGCCCCCGGGGGAGAAGCGAGCTAACGTGTTCGAACGCTACACAGAAAAAGCGCGACGAGTCATTTTTTTCGCACGATACGAAGCCAGCCAGTACGGCAGCCCGTACATCGAGACCGAGCATTTGCTGCTCGGCTTGATGCGCGAGGATAAAGCGCTGGCAAACCGTTTCTTGCGGCAGCAAGGATCGATCGAATCGATCCGCAAAGAGATCGAGGCGCGCATCACAATTCGCGAGCGCATCTCGACCTCCGTGGAAGTCCCGCTCAGCGCCGAGTGCAAGCGCATCCTTAATATGTCGGCGGAAGAAGCCGAACGCCTCGGGCACAAGCACGTGGGCACCGAGCACCTGCTGCTCGGAATCCTGCGTGAAGAAAAGTGCTTTGGCGCGGAGATTTTGATGGAGCGCGGGCTTCGTCTCTCCACGTTGCGCGAGGAATTGGCGCGCACGTCGGGGGAAAAGACGACCGCGGCGCGCCCCAAGGAAACTTCTCTGCTGGCGGAATTCAGCCGCGACCTCACCCAGGCTGCCGGCGAGGGCTCTCTCGATCCGCTCGTCGGCCGGGAAGGTGAAGTCGAGCGCGTGATCCAGATCCTTTGCCGCCGCACAAAAAACAATCCCGTGCTGATCGGCGAGCCTGGCGTTGGCAAAACCGCCATCGTCGAAGGCTTGGCGCAGCGAATTTCCGATGGCGACGTGCCGCCCTTCCTCGCCGACAAGCGCATCCTCTCACTGGATCTTTCCTTAATCGTCGCTGGCACCAAATACCGCGGACAATTCGAAGAGCGGCTCAAGACCATCATGAAGGAACTGATGGAGAGCCAGAACTCCATCGTCTTTATCGATGAATTGCACACGCTCGTAGGCGCCGGTTCGGCGGAAGGCTCGCTGGACGCCGCAAACATCCTGAAGCCGGCTCTTTCGCGCGGCGAAATTCAGTGCATTGGTGCGACGACGCCCGGCGAGTACCGCAAGTCCGTCGAAAAAGACCGTTCGCTCGAGCGCCGCTTCCAGTCCGTAAAGGTTCCCGCTCCCAACGAAGAAGAAGCCATCCAGGTAATCCAAGGCGTGCGCGAACGTTACGAAAAGTTTCACGCCGTCAGCTACACGGATGAAGCGCTGCGCTACTCCGTTTATCTTTCAAACCGTTATATTCCCGATCGTTTTCTTCCAGACAAGGCCATTGACCTGATCGATGAAGCCGGTGCCCGCGTCAAGCTCCGCCAAGCCACCGTTCCCGAAGAAGTCGGCGAAGTCCAAAAGCGCGTCAAGTTCATTACGCACCGCATGGAAACGGCCATCGCCAATCACGAATTCGAAAAGGCGCGTTTCTATTCCGAAGAAGAGCGCAAGGAAAAAGAAAACCTGCGCACGCTTCGCGAACGCTACAAGCTGGATGATGCTTCGACCGGCATCGTTTCCCGCGAAGATATCGAGGAAGTAGTCTCGCGCTGGACCGGCATCGGCGTCACCTCCATTAAAGAAGACGAACAGCAGAAGCTGCTGCGCATTGAGCCGGAGCTGCACAAGCGCGTTATCAGCCAGGACAAAGCTATTACCGCGCTGGCGCGCGCCATTCGCCGCAGCCGGGCCGGCTTGAAGTCTCCTTTGCGCCCGGTAGGCTGCTTCTTCTTCCTTGGGCCTACGGGCGTCGGGAAGACGGAAGTCGCGCGGCGCCTCGCGGAATTTTTGTTCGGTTCGGAGAAGTCGTTGGTACGCTTCGATATGTCGGAGTTCATGGAAAAACACTCCGTTTCGAAGCTCATCGGCGCGCCTCCGGGGTATGTGGGCTACGAAGAAGGCGGGCAGTTGACGGAGCGTGTCCGCCGGACGCCCTACTCGGTCATTCTTCTGGATGAAATCGAGAAGGCGCATCCGGACGTGTTCAACATATTGCTGCAAGTGTTCGAAGACGGGCAATTGACGGATGGTCTCGGCAACACCGTGGATTTCCGTAACACCATCATCATCATGACTTCCAATCTGGGCGCGCGGCACTTGCAGAGGCGCACTTCCATCGGATTCCAGTCGGGCGCCGATGAAGCCAGCCAGAAGTCCATCGAAGAAATGGTGATGAACGAAGTAAAACGGGCGTTCAATCCGGAGTTTCTCAACCGGCTGGACGAAGTCATTATATTCAACGCGCTCGGCGACGAAGATTTGCTCCGCATCATCGACTTGCTCGTGGGCCAGCTGAACGACACGCTGATCCATCGGCAGGTACAGATAGTGCTGTCGCCGGAAGCACGCCAGTGGATCCTCGAGAAAACGTGTGCGGACCGCAATTATGGGGCGCGGCCGCTGCGCAGGGCTCTTCAGAAATATGTCGAAGACCCGCTCTCGGAGGCTCTCATCCAGGGGGGCATCCAAAGGCCGGCGACGCTGCAAATCTATGTCGCGGGAGAAGCTTTGGCGTTCCGTCCAGTGGTTGAGGCAACCCCGGTTATCCACTAGCGAATCTGACACAACGCACGGGTGATCTCGATCAGGTCGGGGTCAACTATCGACCGGCCCGCACCGGGTCCGGCGGGAGAAAAACAAATTGTGTTTCGGGGGCGCGGCCTTGAAGACCTCATCGGCCGCTTATAGGAGAGTCTGTTTGCCGTTTGGAGTTTTGGCGTTTCGGGTCACCTGGATCGCGGCGTTCTTTCTGTCTCTCGCGGCCAGCTCACCGGCAACAACGCAAAAAAATCTCCTCGCAGGGCCGTCTGCATCTGCGGACCCGGCATCCTTGTCCCGAGCCTCTTCTTCTGATTCCCCGAAAGCCGATTCCGTTGCAGTCCCCGAGCCCGTCGCTGGCCAACAAGCGACACCCCAGGCCGCGCAGCAACCCCCCAATGGCCAGACGCAGGCTGTCGTAGAGCGCATCGAATTCCTGGGCAACCGCAGAATTCGCACCGACACCCTGAAAGCCCGCATCTTCAGCCGCGAAGGCGATGCCTACAATGAAGAGACCCTCCGCAGGGATTTTCAGGCGCTCTGGAACACGCAGTTTTTCGAGGACGTAAAACTGCGCGTCGAAGATTCCCCCGACCGCCCGGACGGCAAGATCATCATTTTCGATGTGAGGGAACGCCCGCAAATCCGCCGCATCCGGTACGAAGGCAATAAATCGATTTCGGAATCGGATATTCTCGACCGCTTCAAGGAACGCAAAGTCGGCCTCTCGGTCGAAAGCCCGTTTGACCCCACCAAAATCAAGAAAGCCGAAGTGGTGCTCAAGGAGCTAGAGGGTGAGCACGGCCGTCAATTCGCCAAGGTGACTCCGCAGTACGAACGCATCGCCTCGAGCAATGCCGTCATCCTCGTCTTCAAGATTGATGAAGGCCCCAAAGTCAAAGTCGGCACCATCAAATTTACGGGCAACCACGCTTTCAGCGACCGCAAGCTCCTGCGGGCCATGAAACACGACCGGCCCTACGGAATTCCCCTGTATTTCTGGGACATTCCCGTTTTGAGCAAGACCTACGATCGCGAAAAGCTCAACGAAGACCTGGAAGTCGGCTGCCGCGGCCTGTACCAGAACAACGGCTACTTCCGCGCCGTTTGCCGGGATCCGATATTGACCAACGTTGACGTTCCTCATCGCGGCGTGGGTGTGCCGGGGCTGCGCGCGCACGTCGGCAAGGCCGTCAACATCACCATTCCGATCGAAGAAGGCGAACAGTACCGGATGGGAACTCTGAAGATCGTCAGCTCAGATCCGGACAAAGCTCTTTCGCTCAAGGTGGACCCCCTCAAGACTCTTTTCCCGATGAAAGAGGGCGACATCCTGAACGTCGACAAGCTCCGTAAAGCTCTCAAGAACTACACCGATGCTTACGGCCAGTACGGCTTCATCGATTTCACCGCCGAACCGGATTTTGATATTGACGACGCCGCCAAAAAAATCAACCTGACTCTCCGCTTTGACGAACAAAAGCAGTATTACGTCCGCCGCATCAACTTCAGCGGCAACACCACGACGCGCGACAAAGTCATTCGCCGCGAGTTGCTGATCGACGAAGGCCAGCTCTTCAACAAGCGCTATTGGGATATCAGCATTCTGCGCCTCAACCAGCTCAATTATTTCGACAAGATTGAAGCCGACAAGGCCGTCGAGCTCCAGAAAAACTCGAAGGATGGCACCGTCGACATTAATCTCAAGCTGAAAGAGAAGGGCAAACAGTCCATCGGTCTTCAAGGCGGCGTCAGCGGGCTGGCTGGCGGCTTTATCGGCCTCACCTATCAGACCAACAACTTCCTGGGCCTGGGCGAAACGCTCACGCTCTCTGCCCAATTCGGCGAGTATCAGCGCATCTTCCAGTTCGGATTCACAGAGCCCTACCTCTTCGACCGGCCCATCTCGACGGGATTCACCGTCTTCTCGAGCAAGTACAACTTCAACCAGGCCGAACAGGAAGCCCAGCTTACCGGCCAGCAGGTTAGCGTCAACCCGCAGTACATCCAGAACTACAATCAGAACAGCACCGGCATTACGCTCTCCGCCAGCTACCCGGTCAAGCGGTTCTCCTTCGCCAGGGTCGGCATCAGCTACGGGCTCACTCACACCGACATCACTTCCTTTAATGCCGCCTCCACTCTCTTATTCGAGCAGTTGCAATACCGCGCAATCTCGGGCCCCAGCGCTCTGAACGGCATTATCTCGAGCGCGATTACGCCTTCGATCAGCTACAACACCATCGATAATCCCATCAACGCGACAAAGGGCAAAAGCTTCTTCTATTCCGCCTCGCTGATCGGCGGGCCACTGGGCGGCAACGTCAAGACTATCTCGAATGTCTTCGACATCAAGTACTTTCACCCCGTCTACCATCGCCGCAATGCCATCGGTTTGCATTTCTCGACCGCCTATATCACCGGTTACGGCGGCGGCGAAGTGCCCCCTTTCAACCGATACTATATGGGCGGCGAAAACGATATCCGTGGTTTTGATATTCGCTCCATCTCGCCGGTGGTTTTCATTCCCACGGTCACGTCGCAAACGCTCTTCTACCACGATCCGACGGCTGGAGGGGCGCAGAGATCGTTCGGTCTTCCGGTCCTGGTCTACACCGCGACTTTGCCCGGCGGCGACAGCCAGACTTCGGGCAACATCGAATATCGCATCCCCATTGCCGGCCCCGTTACGATGTCTCTCTTTGGCGATGTCGGTACGGATGGAATCTTTAAAACCAGCGCCTTGCATCTGGATCCCACCGGTATCGCGAACATTACCAGCACATTTCCTGATGCCCCGCTGACGAAGACTCTCGGCATTTATCCCGGAACCAACTTCCGTATCCGGGACTCGGTGGGCATCGAATTTGGCGTCAATCTCCCCATCATCCAGGCGCCCTTCCGCATTTATTACGCCTACAACTTGAACAGGTTGCATTCGCAAATCGCCGCTCCGGATCCCTTCCTCAACCAGTCCACGCTCGACAACTGGAAGAAGACTTTGGATGGATTGGCTCCGAATCTTTGGGAAAACGAGATTGCGCCGCAGCTGAACTTCTTGAACAATCCCGGGCGCCTGAATTATTTCGAGCCCAAGACAACTTTTCGCTTTACGGTGGGGAAGACCTTCTAACCGCCAGGGGGCGCTCGTGAACCTGGAATCGCCGGCGGAGAAATCAGGGTAGGCGTGGCAGCAGCGTTTACGCCGCGCGTTTTTTTGGGAGGCAAGTGAAATGAAGTTGTGGAAAATTTCGAGCTATCTGGCGCTGGGGTGCATAGCGCCTTGCTTACTATTTAGCGGATGCGGCAGCAAGAGCGGCGCCATCGTGACCTCCGTGAGCGTTACTTCGTCCGTTGGCCCCACTCTCATTCTAGGCCAGTCGACGACCATCACCGCTACGGTGACCGGCCCCAGCAACACCGATGTCACCTGGGAACCTGGCGAGCCGAAAGGTACTAACTGTACCTATACCACGACGACCACCAACTCTTCGGGCTCACCCATAGTGGCGGCTGCCAAAGTGTGCCCCACGGACGGCTCCTTCGGCACGCTTTCCAACGAACAGACCACCGGGACCGCCACATTCCTGGCCCCATCCATTCTCCCTGATCCGACGACCTATCCCCTTCTGGCCATCATCGTCACTGTGCAATCCGTTGCAGACTTAAGTAAAAACGGCACCGGAACCGTGACGCTGAACATCGACTCTGGAATCGCCGTCTCGCTCAATCCCACCACCGCCGCCGTGCCTACAAATGAAAAGCAGCCCTTCTTCGCCATCCTGACCAATGACCTTCAAAACAAAGGCGTGACCTGGACCCTCACGCAGTCCACTCCCAGTGCGACCACCCCCACGACGCCCAATACTTATGCGGCTCTTCCGACCTGCACGGTGAGCGGCAATGCCTCGGGATGCGGCTCTATCGATGCCAACGGTATCTATTCGGCTCCGGCGGCGGTTCCTACAGATACTACGCCGACGAGTACGAGCACCACGCCCGCGGACGTCACAATCGTCGCAACTTCCGTTGAAGATCCCACGCGTTTCGCGCTTGGCACCATCACTATCACTGCCGGCGGGCCCATCACCTTTAACGGGATTACTCCTACCATCGCTCCCCAAGGCGCCATCTATTGGGATATTTATCTCAACGCCCCGAACCTCTCTTCGGCTTCGATCATCAATCTCACGGATGCAAACAACGGCGTGACGACCCTTACCTCGGGGTCCGGCCAGGTCAAAGTGCTCTTTCCGATTCCCACAGGGACAGTCACCAATCCGGCTTCGACTGGCGCGCGTGTCCGCCTTCTGGCCAATAATCTCGCCAAAACGGGTCCCGTCACTATCACCGTCACCGATCCCGGCGAGCCCGTCACGACAACCGCAGGGGGTACCTTCACCTACAATATTTTGCCCACCCGCCCAACGGCTCTGTATTCCTCTCCCGCCGACGTTCTCCAGGGTGGCGTCGCATCCGGCAACATCGATCTCACGATTGATGGCGGCTATTTTGGGCCGAGCGGCCAGTTAGCGAACGTAATTTTCCAGGGCAACACCATCCCGGGGACCACGAACGGTGCCGGCCAGCCTCAATCTTATGCCCGCAGGCTCGACGTGCAATTCCCCAGCAGCGCGGTCAACAATGGCCTTCCCGGGCTCTATCCTCTCTCGGTATCGCGCACCACTCCGCCCCTTCCGTTCACAAACAACGCCGCCGTCACCGATTTGGCCGTTTTTCCCAATTATTCGTTGAATCCTCCTACTGTAGTGAACTACATTCCTGCCGGCACGAATCCCAGCGCCATTGATATCGATCCGACTCTGGGCGTAGTGGTTGTCGCCGAAACGGGCGCGAACGCCGTGCAGTTCTTCAGCATCGGAACCGGCACGCTTACTCCTATCGGCGGCCCGGTTACGGTCGGCAAAGTTCCCACAGGTCTCTCCGTCAATCGCACCAACCATACGGTCGCTGTTGTGAACTACCAGGATCAGAGCGTAACGGTTTTGCCCATTCCCGGAGCTCCCATTCAGGCTCCCGGCACTCCTTTCACCATCGACATTTCCGGCGCTCTGCAGGGGCAGGTTTCACCCGCCCCGCTGCCGTATGCGATCGGTGTCGATCCGGATACGAATATGGGGGTCGTCGCCTATTCCTCGACTTCGGCGTCTTCGGCGGCCAACCTTGGCTTTCTCGTGAATCTGAATACGGGGGCGAATCCCTATGGATGCCCGCTCTCCTCGGCCATGCCCCAGCCAACGGGAGCCTGTCTCTATGCGCAGGTCACTCTGAACACCGGCGCCTATCCGCAGGTTGCCATGGCGCCACACGGTCACCTGGCTTTCGTAACGCCCGGCGGTTCGGGCGTATTGCAGGGCGTGGATGTTACCAAATCTTCCTTTTCGACCGCGATCACCTCGCTCACCATGGCCGCAGGAATTGTCACCGTCACCACGGCGAACACCTCGACCACGAATCCGCCGGCTTTTCTGACCCCCGGAAATTCCGGAACGGTGCTGATCACGGGCGTACCGGGGCCCGGCACGGCCGCGAACAGCAGCACAGCGAACTTCAACGGCGTCTTCAACGTCGCTGCCGTGAGCGACACGAGTTTCACGTATATCTTGAACTCCACGGCCAGCGCCACAGTCACTATCCCCAGCGGAACCACGGCTCAAGTGTTTTTTAGCAACCCGAATTTGATCTTTGGCGGGTTGTCCCAGACCACCCAGGGCATCGCCATCAATCCCGTCACCAACACTGCGGCTCTTGCCGACGCGAATGCCACGGGCGGCTCACTCTCTTCACCACAGATCGATTTGATCAATAACCTGGACCAGACCATCAGTTCGATATCCTTCTCTGCCACCTGCACCTTTTATACAACCACGCTCCCGTGCGCCAACTCCGAAGAGTTTCTGGGCACGGCGGACATTGCGTGGCAGCCGTATTCCAACGCCATCGTTTCTTATAATCCCAAGCTGAACCAGGTTTCCATTTCCGATCCCGTGAGCGCCAGGCGCTATGCTTTCGTTTGCGAAACGAACGCCCCGGGCAACAACAAAACGAACGCGCCGGCTCCGTGCCTTACCAACCCGCAAAATAATACGGACCAGGCGACGTTCAATAATCAAACCGTTCTGGCCGGAACAGGCACTGCCACACTGACCGTTACCAACGGCACCACCAATTCTCTTACTCTGTTCGGTGGCCTCGCCGTCGATCCCGTCACCAATCAGGCTTTCGCTGTTTTGTCGGGAAGCGGCCAAATCGACGTCATTGACCTCGGACCCTGCAAAGCCACTAACGGTTGCCCCAATGCGGTTAACAGCCTCAAGCCAACGCAAATAACCGAAATTCTCGTCCCCAACCCCAATCCCGCACTGGGTGTGATTGGTGGCATTCCGAATGCCACCGTGCCTCAGGGAACGCTTACCTCGGCCACCGACCTGGGCGGCGTTCAAATCTTCGGCTCGGGGTTTGATGCTGCGACGCAGGTTCGGCTGGACGGCACTGCCATCCCCCAGATCGACGTTCAATTTGTCAGCAACAGAGAGGTCATAGCTACCATTCCGGCCTCTTATTTATCCTTCCCGCATCGCTACGCCCTGGACGCGGTTAACGGCAGCGGCGTCCAATCCAACTCCACCGACTTTTTTGTCATTCAAGCCGTAGACTTGTCGAAGATCTGCACCGGCGCCGGCGGAACAGCTACCAACACCCAGCCGAGTTCGGTAGCCATCGCCGACCAGCTTGTCAACGGGCCCTTCTCTCCCATCGCTGTTGTTACCAACAGCGGCTGCAACAACATCTCGATCGTCGATATCAATCCGACCGTGACGGTCAACGGCATTACACAGCAAAATCCCAACTTTGGCTCGATTCTCAATTCGATTGCTGTGGGCTCTACACCTCAAGGCATCGCTGTCAGTCAGCCATTCGGTCTGGCGGTGGTCGCCAACAGTGGAGATGGCACTGCCTCGGTCGTCAATCTGCTCACCAATTCGCTCGACGGCCCGTCCGTGGCCACGGGAACCACCCCGACGGGAGTGGCCATCAACGATGCGACTGGCGCTGCTATCGTCACTAATCCCGGTTCGAACACGATTACGGAACTCAACCTGGGGCTGCTCTTTGGCAGCTCTGCGGTCACAACTCTAGCGGGCACTCCTGTCAGCGTCGGCGGCTTCCAGCAGCCGACCGCGGTTGCCATCGATCCGGATCGGGGTACCAACAATCAGGGTCTTGCCGTCGTCACGGAATTGGAGCTCGTAAGCGGACAAGCGCCCCAGGGAGCGTTGGGCGCCGTGGATATTGGGCTCGCTACACCCATTCTGAGCACCACTGCGGCGACCGGCGGCGTGACTGCGCCAACGACCGGTATTGTGTTTGATCCCACGGTGATCACGGGAACGGCTAACAACGGAGTGTTCTATGCAAGCTCCAGCGGCGGAAACGTAATATCGTCCTTCAATCCGGATTCTGGCGCCGCCGTCACCGTCAATGTCGGCATCAACCCGACCGCTCTGGCCATCAATCCTGAGACCGGCGCAATCCTTACCACAAACCTTGCCGGCAAAACGACTTCTCTCGTGGATACCACTGCGAGTCCCCTCAAGACGGTCAAGACCATCGGTCTTCCGGGCTCGGCGCAATTTGGCGTAGCCATCGACCAGTTTACAAATCTTGCCGTCATCGTGGATCAGGCCAACAACCGGCTGCTCATCTTCCCGATGCCGAATTAGGATGCCAGGTCGCAGGGAATGAACAGGGCATCGGCAGGAGCGGGCGGAAGCTTTCTGATTGCGGCGAAGCGAGCGGCTCGGCTATACTTCGGGGTTTGTGTGGTGCCCGCGGATGTCGCTGGCAGGCGGAAACAGTTTCAAGCCAATCCAAGATTGGTCCCGGTTGGTCCCGACTTTATCGGGGTCACCCAAAAAATAAGGAGAATAAAGTGAATTCGAGAATTGTTTTGAGATCCGCTGCTCTGTCCGCAGCATGCCTTATCGGCACCGCAGTGGCATGGGCACAGACGGCCCCCGCGGCTGGCGCAGCCCCCTCGGGCAAGTCCATCGGCATTATCAATCTGCGCGGTGCCATCGGAAGCACGGCCGAGGGCAAACAGGCGTCCGCGGAATTGCAATCGCAGTTCGCTCCGCGCTCCACGGAAATCGACGGCCTGACAAAGCAGATCAATGACCTGCAGCAGAAGCTCCAGGCGAGTCAGGGAAAGCTCAGCCAGGAGGAAGAAGCGCGGCTGACTGCCGAGGGGCAGCGGCTGACCCAGAAGCTAGATCGCAAACGGACCGATTTTCAGGAAGACGCGAGCGCCGCACAGCAAGATGTTCTCGAGCGCATCGGGCGCAAAATGGTGGACGTTTTGGACCGCTACGCCCGTGAGAACGGCTTCAGCGTGATTCTGGACACCTCCGGCCAGAATTCACCGCTCCTCTATGCTTCCGAGCAGGTCAACGTCACACAGGATATCATTCGCCTTTATGATCAAGCCTATCCCGTAAAGACGGGCCCGGGCGCTCCGGCTACAACCGCTCCCAAGCCGGCTACCCCTAAACCAGCCACTCCTCCGCCAACGAAGCCGCCTCAGCAATAATTGGCTGAAAGAGTTTTACCATTCGCTTTTCCGAGAACGCCCCCGGCAGCTTCGGGGGCGTTTTCTCCTCCGGAGGAGTGCAGCCCGTCGCGGCAATTTCAGAAGTTGCGTGGATGAAAATTCGGAAGACTTCGGAATTTTCAGTTACTGCTCGGGAGACTGCTTTGGCTCGGCTATGGCATTGCCGGTGTCCACCGAAAATAACATGTAGTTTCTGAGCGTGTGCGTGTGGTGGTACCGCTTTCCTCGCAATTCCATGAACATCTCCGCGTCCCACGGAAGCCATAACGTGGTTCCGCTGTGTTCAAAGCTTACGGGACCGTAATCGATGAGCAGATGATCCCGCGTAAGTTCAATATCTTTCACCGGCTCGCGAAGATCCGTTTCTATGTGGAGCACGTCGTAGCTGCTCGCCGCGATCCACACCCGGCCCTTCAGGGGTATTGGATACGTGCCGCGGCTGTTCTCCCAGAGTCGAATGTGCGACGGTACGTCTTTCCTTTGTTCAAAGCGCAGTCGCCAAACGGGTTTACCCCGCCAGGTTCCCAGTCCCTCGCACTTGTAGACGAGGTCTCCCTCGTAATGGGGATCGAAAACGCTCAAGGCGAGAGCGGCCAGGCCCTGCGTCGCCAGCGAGGTCCGGAAGGATCCAAGGTTTTCTCCGCCATCGCGCTTCTCTTCCAGGAACGACATACCCGGCCGGGGATGTTTCACGAAAATAAGATAGTCGAAGTCCTTCTCGCGCACCGACCCGGGAATACCATTGGCATCCACTTCTTGGTGTTCGATGTGCTCGGTCGCCAAGAATTTCTCGAAGTTCCCAAGCTGCCGCATCATTTTGGTCTGCGTCCTCTGAACCAAATCGCGTTCCTGGCACGCCACATCCTGGACGGCTGGATATTCCTTGCTGTCAATGTCCGGAGGCGCCCAAGGGCGCACTGCTCCAGGGGGAGCGGTTGGCAGGGGCATCGCCTCTGGCTGGGGCGCCGGCTCGGATGGCGACGGATCAGAGACTCTCGTGACGGCTGCCTTGTCTAGCGCGGCCAGCCGGTTTTTTGCTTCAGGCGCAGCCGGATCGTTCGGAAAACTCCGGACTATCGTTTCAAACGCCCTCTTCGCCTCCTCTCGTTTTTCCTCCTGGACCAGAATTTCGCCCAGGAGCATCCACGCCGCCGCTGCGTGATCCTTGCCTAGTTCCGCGGCGCGCGCCGCGTGAGGAAGCGCTTTCTCGTAATCCTTTTGCTGGACGTACGCACTGGCGAGCAGCCAGTGCGTGCGCCAGTCCGCGCCATTTACCTGGTACGCCTTCTCTAGGATTTCCGCCGCTCCCGCGGCATTCCCTCTTCGAAGCTCAAGTTCCCCGAGCGATAAGAGCGAGCGTTCATGAGAAGGATAGATGGCCAGAGCCGCCTGAAATTTTGCGCGCGCCGCATCGAAATGTTCTTCGGCATATTCGAGGATGCCCAGCAGATATTGGATGTCCGGATTTCCCGGGGCCATCTTTGCGGCCTTTTCGAAATGCATGCGCGCCGCGTCATATTGATGGCGCCGCATCTTGTCGAGGCCCTTGTCAACTTCTGCCTGCAACCGCGGTGTCATGAGGGTGCCGCTCGGCGCGGCGCTTCCCGAAGCCCCCTCGCTTTCCGGGTGCAGGTAGACATAGACGACACTGCTTGAGCCGCCCCCAAAGACGGAAGCCCGTTCGGTCGCGGTCTTATAACCGACCGCAGATACCTCGATATCGTATTCGCCGGGTAGAATCTGCGGAAACGTAGCGGTGGAGTTGCCCTGTGTCGAACCCGTCAGATGAAGGCCGCCTGGGGAGGAAAGCGTGACCGTCGCGTAGCCGTCGAGCGGCATGCCGTTTGGTTCGCGCACGCTTACATTTACGTCGACGGGCCCTTCTGAGAGGCTCGAAGGATCGCTCGGCCGCTGCCCGGCGCTCTGCCACGGGGCACCGCCAGATGGAGGTTGTGCGCGAAGGACCGGTGGAGAAAAAAACAAAACGCAGAAGTGCAAAATGCTGGGGAAAAAGCTTAGGAGCTGAATGCGCCGAGATACCATGGAAACTTTGCTTGACCGCCGAAGCCTGTAGAAACAGTAAGCGAGAGTGTCGCGGGCGGTCAAGCAATTCATCCTGTGCATTGCCGCGCGCAGGCATCCCGCCTGCGGAAGCAGGAAGAACCATGCTCCTCGACCTGAGAGAAACGGTCGTCATCTCGGCCTGGAATTCGATATAGTAGGCCAAACAGACGAGGGAGGAACTTATGTCACAAGTGAAATCGCGAATGGAACGGATGCCGCGCCCGGCGGTTTTTCTGACGCCCGCTGAAGAGCGGCGCCACCGGAAAGAAAAGCTCGCCGGGGCTTTCCGCATATTTTCGCGGTGCGGATTCGACGAGGGCGTGGCCGGACACATCACCGCGCGCGATCCCGAGCGGCTGGACCATTTCTGGGTGAATCCCTTTGGAATGCATTTCAGCCAGATTCGCGCGTCGGATCTTTTGCTGGTGAACGATCACGGCGAAGTGGTGGAAGGCGAGCGCGAAGTGAACGCCGCGGCGTTTGCAATTCACTCGCGGATTCATAGAGCGCGGCCCGACGTGATTGCCGCTGCCCATGCCCACTCGCTAAACGGCAAGGCGTGGTCTTCGCTGGGGCGGTTGCTCGACCCGCTGACGCAGGATGCTTGCGCGTTTTACGAAGACCATGCCGTGTTTGACGATTACAGCGGCGTTGTTTACGACGCGGACGAAGGCGACCGCATCGCTAAAACTCTCGGAGACAAGAAAGCGGTCATCCTGTCCAATCACGGATTGCTGACCGTTGGGCAAACCGTGGACGAAGCAGCGTGGTGGTTCATCACCATGGACCGCTCCTGCCAGGCGCAACTGCTCGCGGAAGCCGCCGGCGAACCGCGAAAAATCCCCCAGGAAACCGCCAAGCTCACGCACTCGCAGGTCGGCCTCCCGCTGGTCGGCTGGTTCCAGTTCCAGCCGCTGTGGGATCGCGTCACGCGCGAACAGCCGGATCTCTTTGACTGAGACAGCAATCCGACGCAACGAAGCGAGAAATACCGGGCTGAAGACAAGCCGGAGCCCCGGCGGTGGTCCTCTCAGGGTTCGACCGGCTGCAGGGTGACAGGCGGGGGCGGCGCCGGCTTTTTGGAGGTTTGATTTTTCTTGCTTGCGTCTCCCGTTCCTTTTCCGGATTGCGGCGGGACTTTTTCTGCGGATTTGAATGGCGATTGCTGGCCGGAGCCCATCCTCCTTAGCAGAAATGTTCTGTCGCCGTCTTGAAGGATGAGCTTGATCTCGTCCTTGCCGAGCCATTCTACGACGGCGGGCGTGACATGCTGATCCGCAAACTGGAAATGCAAAGTCCAGGAAGAGAGATCGCGGGTGTCGATGGTGTACGCTCCCCGCGATTCCAGGCGATCGAAGACGCCTTTCTGGAATTCTTTTTCGCCGAAGAAAATTCTTTGCGGGTAGACCTCGAGCGGAGATGCATCGGATTGTTCGCCCTCCTCGAGAATCGCCCAGGAACCGCGCAGCCCCGTCGCCGGGATTTGTGAAGCGATTTCCGTGGCTAGACTCCGGTCCAGCTGGTCTTTTTGGGCCTGGTAGGCGGTTCGGCGAGAGGCGTCGGCGGAATCGCTGAAGACCGAGAGACGCAGCGGGGCGGTTAAGGTCAGGCAATGGACGCCGCCTTGCGACTTCGCTGCGTCCGTGGCTTCGATCGCGACGATTTCGGCGTTGAGACCGAACGCAGACGCAATCTGATTCATGGCCGCGGTTTGAATGTCCGCTTCATAGCCCTTAAAGGAAGGAACGAGAATCTGCTTGCGCCCGCCCGTGCCCGTGCGCACCAGCGCATTTAACACGGCTGGATAGTAGGTGTGGCCGCTGGCGGGAATGACTGGAAACGGCGAGGGCACGGGGACGACTTCGTAGCCGAGGCGGACGAGCCTTTCGGCGTTCAACTGCATAGCAAGCTGCGCTTTCAGCGCCAGGTCGCGTTCCCCGTTGCTCAGCTTGCTCCAGTATTCCGCGGCGAATGGTTTCGAGAGGTCATAGGAGGCAAGAAGGATGCGCTTTCCGCCGGCGGGGAGCGCGAACATATCGATGTGCTCGATGACGGGTCCCGGCAGAGGTTCGAGATACGTGACGCTTTTGCAGCCGCCGATTTTTAGGAGCTCTTGGTCAAGATTGATATTTTGATCTTTGTTGCGAGAGAGAAGCACGCGCGTGGTGAGACAGCGGCCGTCTTCAAGCTTGAAAAGATTTCCTCCGTCGACGGCCACTGGCGAACTTTTATAATTAAAATCGGGCGCGGCGAGGACGGCGTCGGCGATATCGAATGCGGAGTCCTCGTCGCTCGAGCGCTGCACCGAGGCTTCGGTCAGAATCTGCGTGTATTCGCGGAGGAGATTCAGTTTGACGTCGATGGCGGAAAGGATGGCCTTCTGGGCTTCCGGCGTGGAATCCTCTCTGAAGTCGTCGGACTGTTCTTCTTCTTGGCGGGTTTCCAGCAGTTTCAGCCGCGCGGTTTCCAGTTCCTGGAATTTCTCGCGCTTGGCCTCTTCCTTTCGCAGGTCGAAATAGCGCCAGTGGACGACGTAGGCCGAATCGCCGTCGGCCTCGATTTGCGGGCCGAAATCGCGGATCCACAGGCCGTCGTGGGGCGCGATTTTCAGGCGGACGCGATCGGTACGGAGCAGGTCGCAGATCTGAAATTCCTTGCATCTTTGCTCGATGGCGCTCTGTGTGGTGTCGTCGGGTGCCAGCAGCAAGACCGGGCCGAATATGGCCGTGGCCCGGACGATACTCATCTGAATCTCCAGCAGATGTTTTTCTTTCTCGATCTCGGCGGCGGCATTGCCGAGCAGCCCTCCGCTGACGCGCTGGGTGTGCGCGGCGCGGGCGTCGAGCGCCTGGAGCGACAACAGGACGACGTCGTTTGAGCGGGATGGCCAGGGAGGCGTCGCGGTTTGCGCTCTCGAACCGACCGGGAGAAGGAGGAGGAGTAACAGGAGGGGGAGGCGGGGCGACTGCTTCTGCTTTCCAGGCTTGCACATGCCGCTTCTCGGCTCCTCGGAACGTCCAGATCGAGCAGCTGGAAGTTCAGAAGGCGATGGTATGACAGATGGCTGGGACTGTGCGTCAACTTTTTTTGATGCTCTCCCCACCCCGGGTATCCGCAGAACGGTGAAGTAAACCAGAGAGCGGATTGGGTTTGCGCGCGTTGCTCTGCGAGCGTAAAGGTCGGGAGCGGACCGCGCGGCAGTGGCGCGCGAGTTCCCCGCAGCCGGCGTTGCCCAGAGCACAGCAGTCCATTCGGATTCGGCGGATTGTTTTTCGGCGTCGGATAGGAAATCGGGATAGTAGAGTCTTCTGTCCGAGTAGAGGGCGAGGACGGGGCCACCCATTTGTACATGGAAGAGTAGCGCGATCGGAATGCCGGGAGACCTGATTATGCGCGATCTTGCGGGGGAGGCGAGGCCGCAGACTAGCAGCGTCCGGGCACACGAGGAGCAAGGCTGGTGCTGCGCAGTGGATTTTTGCCGCGCGCGTCACGCGAGACTCAGAATGCCGTCCGAGGCCCAGCTTAGAAACATTGATTCAAAAAGACTTAGGCGAGTGGTCGGCAAGGGGTCGCATCCCGCAGGCCACGGCGTCTTTTCGGTGAGCAGGCTGCGGGCTTGAACCTCGAAAGAAGAACGGCAAGGGCGGCGCCAGCGGCGCCCAGCTATCTCGGAAGCTAGGTACCAGGGAGCTTGAATTCCTCCTGATGGGTGGCCTTTTCTCCGCAAGCTGAGGCAGTAGAGAAAGCGTGTCCTATTTTCGCATTCAGAAGTGATTTGCTTTTTCT
>Ga0210391_10000206_pt1 | contig 69579 bp, 55 predicted proteins | sample IncBWC12OmetaG_FD_160573 | JGI IMG/M metagenome (GOLD analysis project Ga0210391, IMG submission 160573) | Forest soil microbial communities from Barre Woods Harvard Forest LTER site, Petersham, Massachusetts, United States - Inc-BW-C-12-O ...
CTCCGCCCTCGGCAAAGGATTTCAAGAGCTGCTCGATCTGGGATTGATCAATCGCCTGCCGAAATTGAGCGTGATCCAGGCGGAAGGCGCGGCGCCCGTTGCGCGGCTGTTCGCCACGCTCGATATTCAGCAGGCCGAAGGCGGAGACAATTTGCCCGCCGCCATGGCGCCCGTGGAAAATCCGCGCACGCTTGCCACCGCCATCAAAATTGGCGCGCCCGTATCGTGGAAGAAAGCATTGCGCGCGGTCCTGCGCTCGGGCGGCGAGGTGATCGCCGTGACCGAGCAGGAAATCGCCGACGCGAAGGCCATGATCGGCCGCGACGGCATCGGATGCGAGCCGGGCTCGGCTACGACCGTGGCGGGAATCAAGAAACTCGTCGCCGCAGGGAAAATTCGCGCGGATGAAAACGTGATTGCGGTGCTGACCGGCCACATGTTGAAAGATACGGACTACGTAAGCCAGTATCATCACGGCACCCTGGCCCTCGATACCGGCGCGCAACAGGGCTCGTCACCGCAGCCAATTCACGGCGCGTTTGCGAACACGCCCGCGCGTGTGGCCGCCAATAAATCTGCGATACTCTCTGCGATGGAAAAGCGCCGGTAGCGGCGCTTCGCGATCTGTCGACTTAAATGACCTCCGCCCGGCAAAGCTCGTTTGAGGTTCGTGTCCCCGCTTCCACTGCGAATATGGGCGCGGGATTCGACTGCCTGGGTCTCGCGCTGGAAATGTATCTGAGCGTCCGAGCCACCGTGCTTTCCAAACCCGGCGGTCGCGCGCGTGTTCGCGGCCGCGGCGTGCATGGCACGGCGGAGCTGCCCAGCGATCCCGACCAAAATTTGATTGCCCGCGCCATGCGCTTTACCGCCGACCGCGAGGGATTTTCGCTGCCGCGCGTGCGCATCGCGGTGCAGAACGAAATTCCCGTCGCCGGCGGCCTGGGCAGCAGCGCCGCGGCCACCGTCGCCGGCATTGCACTGGGATTTGCGGCTACCGGCCGCCCGGTTAACAAAGACGCGACGCTGCGTTATGCCACCGAGATGGAGGGCCACCCCGACAACGTCGCCGCCGCGCTGCTGGGAGGAATGGTCGTCACCTTCAGCCGTTCCGACGGTTCGGTGGTGGCAGTGCGCAAGGACTGGCCGAAGGTGATTCGCCTGATCGTAGTGACGCCCAACGTGAAACTGGAAACGAAAAAATCGCGCGCCGTGCTGCCGGTCAGCGTGCCGCGCGCCGACGCCGTCTTCAATCTGCAACGGTCCGCGCTTTTCGTCGCTGCGCTCGACGATCGCCGCTACGATCTATTGTGGGACGCCATGCAGGACCGCCTGCACCAATCCGCGAGGCAAACGCTCATTCCCGGTCTGGCCGAAGCACTGGCACTTCCGCGTATGCCGGGTCTGCTGGGAATCGCGCTTAGCGGGGCCGGCCCCAGCGCCATTGCGCTGGCTACCGGACGCTACGACGAAATTGGGAAAGCCATCGCGCGCTGCTTCGAAAAACACAACATGGCGCCGACGATCCGCCATCTGGAAGCCGCGCAGGAAGGCCTTAGCTCCACGCAGAAGTATGGCCCCCTGAAGTAACGGGCCGCCCGGGTCACGCGGCCGCCGTCAGGCGGCGCGCTCAGGCCTTGCGCATCCTGCGCACAGCAGCGACCGCAAAAACCGCAACCAAAAACAACAATCCAGTGGCGAGCAACACGCCCGATCCAGGTTCCGGAACCGTGACCGGGGGCGTCGGGGTATGAGACGTTGGTACTCCGCCCACGATTGGATAAACCGGCGGCGGAATAATTCCGCCTCCCGGCGGCGACCCGGACGAACCGGGTGCACCGAGCCCGCCGCCCAGGGGTGGAATCAGCGGAAACCCAGGCGACGGCGGGTAATTTCCGGCGAAAAGGATCGGCGCCTCGGGCGCAGCCAGCACCTCCAGCGAAGGCTGCTCGGCCGAAACCGGCGCCACGGCAGTCGCCGACAATCGATTTCCGCACCGTGTCCGCGCCTCATGCGCTCCATCGGAAATCAGCTTCTCGCCCTTGTGAATCACCAGCGCTCTCGTGGTCCAAAAAACGCGGTCGCCCAGGCGGTAGGAGACATACATGGGGCGATCCGCAGCCTGACGCACAACATGCGCGTTCTCGAGGTTGAAATCCGCGTAGTGCGCGGCCACCACCGGATCATGAAGAAGGGCGGTTCTCAGCTCTTGCGCGTTTACTGCACCGCCCGGGATCACGGAATAGGGGTAGAGAGGCCGGCCTTGCAGAGTGCGGCCTGCTGCGATATCGGAGCTTGCGCCGTCGTTCGCGTTAGCGGACGCCAAGGTAGCGCCTGCCTGCGCTTGCATGGCCCTCGCGGCGTGCTCCCAGAGGATGCGATGGCGCACCTGAAAAGTCAGCTGCGTGGCAAGTGCGGCGCACACCAGCGCCACAATATAGACCGACGCCGAAACACAAATTCTACTGCGCACGATGCCCCCTACGGATTTGACGGGTGAAATCCAATGCCCCTGGGCGAGGCGGGCGGACTTGCCCGCATACTCTAGTGCAAATGCCGTGCCAGGTACCAGCACTGATTCCATGTGCCACGGTCCGTCCGAGGAAGGTATTGCACGGGCAGGAGGGAGTTCTATTACCAGTAATGTGCAACTATTTTCGCTGCCGCGGCCAGGTGGGGAGCCCACTTAGGGTGCGGGCAAGGTGCCTTCTGTTGCATCCTGCGGCCGTGTCGACAGAGGCTCGGGGCCCTTAAGTGACTGTGTTTAGCGGACTTGTGTGGTGCGGGAGAGGCGCAGGCGCGAGCTCTGCCGCAATTCCTTATGCCAATTCCAGAACATCACGCCCAGCGCGGCCAGCGGACCAAAAACGCAGAAAATCGCACCCAAGGCGATCACGCTCAACAGGAGAAACATGGTCAAGGTAGCGGACATTTGACTCTCCTCATTTCGACGGCAGCCACGCCGTGGGCCGAGATTCTGGCGTGGACCGAAATTCTTTGAAGTTTCTTAATTTAAATAACTTGCAGCGGTTTCTGCGGGAATCGCTGCGGTTTGTTTGGCGGCCGCTCGAACTGCCAGCGTCTCCGACATGTATAGTTAGAGAATGTGCAAGAAGCTTGCCAAGCGATCGAAATCCCCCGGGTGAAGCGCCTATCCAGGCCGGCGACCGTGGTTGCCGCACGCGCCGCCACGCCCCGGCCGACAGGTATACGATGTTCGGAGAGTCGCCCGCGTTACAGGGAAATTCATCACTAGACAAAATCGTGCTGGCCGATCCGGGAATCGAGCCCCCTGCGCGGCAGACGAGTCACGCCGGGCGCTCGCGGGACGCCTCAGGCGTTCCGTACGGTACAATAGGAGGGATGAAACGGAGGAACCCTCGCAGGGAGCGCGCACGTCTTATTTGACGTACCTTTAAAAGAGTTTTTGGGAGCTCAGAACAGATGTGGATTGTTCGACTGGCGTTACGCCGTCCTTACACCTTCGTAGTTGCCTCGATTCTGATCCTGATCCTGGGCGTGGTCTCGATCGTCCGCACCCCGGTGGACATTTTCCCCAATATCGACATTCCCGTGATCGTTGTGGCGTGGCAGTACACCGGATTGTCGCCCGAAGAGATGTCCAATCGCGTCGTTTTCAATTACGAACGGTCGCTGACCACCACTGTCAACGACATTGAACACATCGAATCGCAATCGCTGGCCGGCGTGGCCATCGTGAAAATCTATTTCCACCCGAACGTGCAGATCGCGAACGCCGTAGCGCAGGTGACGGCGATCAGCCAGAGCACGGTACGGCAGCTCCCGCCGGGTATCACGCCGCCGTTCATCATTACCTACAACGCCTCGTCGGTTCCCATCCTTCAGCTCGGCCTTTCGGCGCCGCAATTGAACGAGCAGCAACTGGCCGACATGGGGCAGAACTTCATCCGCACGCAGCTCGTTACCGTGAACGGCGTGGCCATTCCATATCCCTACGGCGGGAAGCAGCGGACCGTCATGGTTGACCTCAACACGGCCGCCATGCAGTCCAAAGGCGTCTCGCCTCTCGACGTCGTCAACACGATCAACCTGCAAAACCTGATTCTTCCCGCGGGCACGGCCAAGATGGGATCGTTTGAATACCAGGTTGACATGAACGGTTCACCGCAAACCGTCGCGGAGATGAACGACCTGCCGGTCAAAACCGTCGGCAACTCGACGATCTACGTTCACGACGTCGGATACGTGCGCGATGGTTTCGTGCCGCAAACCAACATTGTCCGCGTCGATGGCGCTCGCTCGGCGCTGATGTCCATCCTGAAGTTGGGCGACGCTTCCACGCTCGATGTAATTAACGGCATCAAGAAAATGCTGCCGTCGGTCGAGGCGTCCCTTCCCGAGCATGTGGATATCAAGGCGCTCTCGGATCAGTCCATATTTGTACGGGCGTCGATCAGCGGCGTGGTGCGCGAAGGTGTGATCGCGGCCTGCCTCACTGGGTTCATGATCCTGGTTTTCCTCGGCAGCTGGCGCAGCACTTTGATCATCGCGGTTTCGATTCCGCTCTCCGTACTCACATCGCTGATCGTGATGAGCGCCCTGGGCGAGACGATCAACATCATGACGCTTGGCGGCCTGGCGCTCGCCGTGGGAATTCTGGTCGACGACGCTACCGTCGAGGTCGAGAACATCAACCGCAATCTTGATCAAGGCAAAGAAATTACGCAGGCGATTCTCGATGGCGCATCGCAAATCGCTGTACCCGCGCTGGTTTCCACGTTTGCGATCTGCATTGTGTTCGTACCGATGTTTTTCCTGACGGGCGTGCCGAGATACCTGTTCGCGCCGCTGGCCGAAGCCGTGGTGTTCGCCATGCTCGCGTCCTATCTTCTGTCGCGGACGCTTGTGCCCACGATGGCGCGATTCCTGCTGGTCGAGCAAACCGAGGAAGAACGCCGCGAGAAAACCAAAAGCTCCCGAAATTATTTCGTGCGGACGCAGGAACGGTTCGAGACCGGATTCGAAGCCTTCCGCGAGCGCTATCACCGCCTGCTCGAATCCGCTATCAACCACCGCCAAATGTTCGTCGTCGTATTTCTCTCCTTCTGCGTTCTGTCCTTTGTTCTGGTTCCGCTCGTGGGCCAGGACTTTTTCCCCAGCGTCGACAGCGGCGAATTCAAGCTGCACATGCGCGCGGCCACCGGCACGCGAATCGAGGAGACCGCCGATATCGCCGACCGCATCGAGCAGGATATTCGCAGGGTCATACCCGCGTCGGAGCTGGGCCCGATTATCGACAACATCGGCCTGCCGTACAGCAACTTAAATCTGGCTTACAGCACTTCGGCGCCGATCGGGCCAGGCGATGCGGATATCCAGGTGGAGCTCACGCCGAAACATCATCCGACGGAAAAATACGTCAACCAACTTCGTTCGCGTCTGGCGACGGATTTCCCCGGTGTTACCTTCTACGAATTGCCCGTCGACATCGTCACCCAGATTCTGAATTTCGGTTTGCCCGCCCCGCTCGATATCCAGGTGGTTGGGCGTAATCTGGCGGGCAATCGCGAGTTTGCCGAAAACCTGATGAATCAGCTGAAATTCGTTCCGGGAACGGTCGATTTCCGCATCCAGCAGCCATTCAACTATCCGAAGCTGCATCTCGATGTGGACCGCACCAAGGCCAACCAAATCGGGTTCACCCAGCGCGACGTAGCGCAGAACCTGCTGATCGCGCTGAGCGGCAGCTTCCAGACCGCTCCTTCGTTCTGGCTCGATCCGCGCACCGGGGTGAGCTACAACGTGCAGACGCAGACACCGCAATACGGCGTCACGAGTCCGCAGGATCTGGAAAATATTCCCATCAACAATGGAGCGAACGCAGGCGGGATTCCGCAGATTCTGGGCGGTGTCGCATCGTTCCGCCGCGGCGCGGAAATGGGCGTGGTCACGCATTACAACATTCAGTCTGCGATCGACATTTTTGGCAACGTGGAAGGCCGCGATCTCGGCGGCGTTGCGCGCGACATGCAGAAGATCATCGACGAAAACGCGAAATATCTGCCCCCCGGATCGCAGGTCGTCGTCCGCGGGCAGATTCAGACCATGAACGCATCGTTCGTGGGCCTGCTGGCCGGCCTCGGATTTTCGATCGTCCTCGTGTACCTGCTGATCGTGGTCAATTTTCAGTCCTGGCTTGATCCGTTTATCATTCTCATGGCGCTCCCTGCGGCGCTTGCGGGCATCGTTTGGTTCCTGTTCGTTACCGGGACCACCATCAGCGTCCCGGCGCTGACCGGCGCGATCATGTGCATGGGCGTTGCGACTTCGAACAGCATTCTTTTGATCAGTTTTTCGAAGGAGCAATTACAGGCCGGAAAGACTCCCGCGGAGGCCGCGCTCACAGCCGGATTCACCCGTTTCCGGCCCGTGTTGATGACGGCTCTGGCCATGATCATCGGCATGCTGCCCATGTCGCTGGGCCTGGGTGAAGGCGGCGAGCAGAACGCTCCCCTGGGGCGCGCGGTCATTGGCGGGCTGTTGTTTGCCACCGGCGCTACGCTCTTTTTCGTTCCGGTCGTCTTCGCGGTGGTGCACAGCTGGCATCGCGGAGATGGAACAATGAAAGCTTCCGCGTGAAACTACAGCATAGGTAAAGTCGTCTAATGTATTCGGTTTGAAATACGATCGAGGAATCGATGACCCATCCCGACAACACGGGGAACGCAACTCCAGGCGCGCAGCAGCCGGCTAGCAGGCGCACCGGCCTCTGGATCATCCTCGCGCTGCTCGTTATCGCCGCGATCGTGGTTGCCGGTGTGCTCCCGCGTCTGCATGCGCGCGCGGCGCTGAAGGATCGCACCAACGATCTCGCGGTCCCCACCGTCAACGTGATGCATCCCAAACTGGGCGCGCCGCAGACGGAAATCATCCTTCCGGGAAATATTCAGGCCTTCACCGATTCGCCGATCTACGCTCGCACCAACGGATACCTGAAGAAATGGTATGTCGATATCGGTGGCCGCGTGAAACTGGGCCAGCTGCTGGCCGATATCGAAACACCGGAAGTGGATCAGGCGCTGGACCAGGCGCGCGCGGACCTGAACACCGCGCAGGCGAATTACCAGCTTTCGGAGATCACCGCCAAGCGCTACGAGGACCTGCTGAAAACGGACTCGGTCTCAAAGCAGGACGTGGACAACGCGCACGGCGATTTCGAGGCCAAGAAGGCCACCGTCGATTCGGCCGCAGCCAACCTGAAGCGCCTGGAAGAATTGCAGGCCTTCGAGAAAATTTACGCGCCGTTTGACGGCGTGATCACCGCGCGCAATACCGACGTGGGACACTTGATCAACTCGGGCGCGGGCGGCCCTGCGGCCGAGCTTTTCCACATTGCGGCGATTCGGACGCTGCGTGTCTACATCAACGTTCCACAGCAATATTCGCAGGCGGCCAAGGCGGGAATTCTGGCGAATCTCACGCTGCAGGAATTCCCCGGGCGGAAATTTCCTGGCAAGCTGGTACGCACCGCCGATGCCATTGATCTCGCGTCGCGCACGCTGCTCGTCGAAGTTGATGTGGACAATGCCAGCGGCGAGCTGCTGCCCGGCGCGTACGCCGAAGTGCATTTGGAGGTGCCGTCGGGAGTGCCCGCATTAATTCTTCCGGTGAGCGCGCTGATTTTCCGGGGGGACTCGCTCCAGGTGGGAACCTTGCAGGACGGCAACAAGGCGTCGCTGCAGACAGTCACGCTGGGCCACGATCTTGGCAGCACCGTTGAGATTGTCGCGGGTTTGAAGCCCGAGGACTCCGTGATCACGAATCCTCCCGATTCGCTGGTCTCCGGAGAGACGGTTCGCGTAGTATCAGGAAACGCGACGGGAGCCGGAGGGGAATCCGGCGCCGCGTCCGAGTGATTCTCCTGGCTTGAATCCAAAACTATTCAGGGGCTCGAATTTCGCAGGTGGAAGGGGGAATGAAAATGAAGCGTGTTTATCAGGGCATGGCAATTGGTCTTGGGATTATGTTCTTGCTCTTCTTGGTCGCGCGAACGCAGTTCGCTGGCGCGCAAGGTGGCCCGCCGCCAAACCCGGGCGCTCAGGGTGGACCACCGCCTATGCCGCAGGGCCATCCGGTCGATCCAAATGCTAAACCGGGCACTCCGGGTGTGTTTATGGATTTCAAAAGCGAAACGCCGGGCCATGTGCATCACATCACGGCGAACGATCTGCCGGACCCGTACGCGACGAAGTCTTCGGCCGTTTTCTCGCGTCCCGTGCCGCGCGGCGATATGTGGCCTCAGGCGCCCGCCGGATTCAAAGTCGAGCTCTGGGCCGACAGCCTGAAGGGCGATGACGGCAAGCCGATTGCCCCGCGCACGATCGTCACCGCGCCGAATGGCGATTTCTTCGTCGCCGCGCAGAATCAGGGCGAAGTGATTGCGTTCCACACCGGCCCTGACGGGAAAATGGAGTCGATGTCCGTGTTCGCCTCGAAGCTGAATCTTCCCTTCGGACTCCGTTTTTATCCCGCCGGCCCCGATCCGAAATATCTCTACGTCGCCGACACCGACAAGGTTCTTCGCTTCCCCTACGCGAAAGGTGATTTGAAAGCGACCGCCGATCCGGAAACGGTCGTTGGTAATCTGCCCGCCGGCCCGAACCATTTCTCGCGCGGCGTGGCCTTCTCGCTCGACGGCAAGCGAATGTTCATCGCCGTCGGCTCGCACACCAACGTTACCGACATCGACACCGACACCAGCGAATTTCACCGCGCCGATATTCTCGTCGCCGATCCCAACACCCTGAACCAGGACGGCAAGACGATCGCGGTCTTCGCCTCGGGCATTCGCAACGGCTCCGGCCTCACCGTGAATCCCACTACCGGCGAACTTTGGACCTCCGTGAACGAGCGCGACGAGCTCGGCGACAACATTCCGCCGGACTACATAACGTCCGTGAAAGAAGGCGGCTTTTACGGCTGGCCCTGGTATTACACGGGCGGGCATCCGGATCCGCGCTTCCCCGGCAAGCATCCCGAGCTGAAGGACAAGGCAATCGTTCCCGACGTGCTCATGGAGCCGCACAATGCGTCGCTGAACATCGCGTTTTACGAAGCCAAGCAGTTCCCGAAGGAATACAAGGGTGATCTTTTCGGCGCGGAGCACGGATCGTGGAATCGCTCGGTGCGCACGGGATATGAAGTGGTGCTCGTGCCGACCAAGAACGGCCACGCCACGGGCGAGTACCAGGATTTCCTCACCGGATTCGTTAACGCGGACGGAAATTGTTGGGGACGTCCCGTGGGCGTGACCGTGGCAAATGATGGATCGTTGATGGTGACGGATGACGGCTCGAACTCGATCTGGAAAGTCAGTTACGCGAAAAAGTAGGACGCTCGTGACGCGAATGGCTTCACCGGATGCAGGACCCCGGGCAGGAGCGTTGGCTTTTTTCTTCGGAATTGCCGCGCTCCTGCTCGGCGGCTGCACGGTTGGGCCGAATTACCAGCGGCCGTCGACCGACGTGCCCGCCGACTACCAGGAATCCGCGGACTTCAAGGCCGCCCGCCCGAGCGATGAAATCGCCAAAGGCAAATGGTGGGAAGTTTACGGCGATGCACAACTGAATGCGCTGGAAGAGCAGGTCATCGTCTCGAACCAGACGCTGAAAGAGGCGCAGGCGCAATTTGCCGAGGCGCGGGCCGCGGTCACCGTCAATCGCGCCGCGTATTATCCGACCGTAAGTGTCGTTCCTTCCGCGGCCGGCAACCGCGAATCGCAGACAAAGGCTCTTTTCGGGACGACTTCGCCTGTCACGTACGCGGATTACCAATTGCCGCCGATCGACGTTTCCTGGGAGCCCGACGTCTGGGGACGCGTGCGCCGCACGGTGGAAGCCGCGCGGGCGGAGGCGCAGGCGACCGCGGCGGATCTGGCGAATACGCAGCTGAGTCTGCAGGCGGAGCTGGCGCTCGATTATTTCCAGTTGCGCGGACTTGATTCCCAGCAGCAGCTCTTGGATTCGACCGTCACTTCCTACGAGAAGGCTTTGGAGCTGACCGACAGCCGCTATAAAGGCGGCGTCGCGTCCGCCGTCGACGTGGCGCAGGCGCAGACGCAGCTGGAAACCACCCGTGCGCAGGCCGTCGACGTCGCCGTTGACCGCACCGCTTTCGCCCACGCGATCGCGGTGCTCATCGGGAAATCGCCCGCGGAATTCAGCCAGGCGCCCTCGCCACTCACGCTGCCGCCGCCCGCGATTCCGCCCGGGCTGCCGTCTGAGCTGCTCGAGAGGCGTCCGGATATTGCCGCAGCGGAGCGCCGCATGCAGGAGGCGAACGCGCAAATCGGCGTGGCGCGGGCCGCGTATTTTCCGACGTTCTCGCTGACCGGCGGCGGAGGATTTGAAAGCCAGGCGATCAGTAATCTTCTTACCGGCCCCAGCGGGTTCTGGTCGCTTGCCGGTTCTGCTGCCGAGCTGCTCTTCGACGGCGGGCAGCGCCGCGGCGTCACCCAGGAAGCGCGCGCCGCCTACGACAAGTCCGTCGACACCTATCGCCAGACCACGCTCACCGCGTTTCAGGAAGTCGAGGACAACCTCTCCGCGCTCCGCGTTCTCGAAAACGAGGCAACCATCCAGGATGCGGCGGTTGCCGCGGCGCAGCATTCGCTGGATCTTTCCAACAGCCGCTACAAAGGTGGCGTGGCGAACTACCTGGAGGTGACCACGGCTCAATCCGCCGCGCTGGGTGACGAACGCGCCGACGTGGACGTTCTGACGCGGCGCATGGCCGCCAGTGTCCTGCTGATCAAAGCCCTAGGCGGCGGCTGGAACACCTCGCAGCTGCCGCATCTCTAGCGCCGGCATCTTGCCGTCGTCTTTCTGAAGACACTCAGCCAATCCTGGCCAGCGGTCCTGCTGGCGCGGAGTCGGTGCGGTTCTCGGATTCCTTCAGCCCCGAAGTTCCTCCTCGCAGTTGATGTACGATGCTTTATCGCCGGACGGTTTCGGCGCACCATGAGCGCATCGCGGAAATTCGCAGCGTTACTTTTCTTCGGGCTTTCCCTGCCCTTGCTGGCCTTCGCCCAATCGCCTGCCGCCACCAATGCCCGCACCGAGCTGCGCGATCACTGGAAGCTCCAATCGTCGTGCAAAGTTTCTGCGACGGGCGCGAAAATCTCGCTATCAGGCTTCGACATCAGCCTCTGGCACACCACGATCGTGCCCTCGACCGTCGTCGCGGCGCTGGTTGCCGATAAAACCTATCCCGATCCGTATTTCGGCGACAACCTGCGGACTTTGCCCGGCATGGACTATCCCGCGGGCAAAATGTTCTCAGACCGCGCGATGCCGAAAGACAGCCCCTTCCGCTGCTCCTGGTGGTACCGCACGGAATTCCCCACACCGCCGGACGCAGCCACCGGCCGCCACGTCTGGCTCTATTTCGGCGGTATCAACAATCGTGCGAACATCTGGCTCAACGGCAAGCGCATCGCAGACTCCCGCGAAGTCGCCGGCGCCTATCGCACCTACGAATTCGACATCACGCCGCTGCTCACCCGCGACGGGCCCAACGCGCTCGCCGTCGATGCCATCGGGCAAACCGAAAAAGACCTCGGCATCAACTGGGTCGACTGGAATCCCACGCCGCCCGACAAGGACATGGGCCTCTGGCGCGCCGTCTGGCTCCGCGAAACGGGCCCCGTCGAAATCCGCTCGCCGCTGGTGACCACACATTTCGCAAACGCCTCGCTCGCGGAGGCCGATCTCGCCCTGGAAGCCGAGCTTTATAACGCGGGCGACGCGCAGGTTTCTGCCACACTGCAAGCCGATCTCGAAGGCCACAACATCTGGCAGGAGGTGACACTAGCCGCTGGCGAAACGCGCACGGTCCGCTTCAGCCCCGAAAAATTTGCCGATCTGCGCGTCCAAAACCCCGAACTGTGGTGGCCGCACCAGATGGGCCCCGCCGCGCTGCACCAGCTCCATCTCAACGTCTATGTCCAGGGCACTCTGTCGGATCACGCCGTCGCGCGCTACGGCATCCGCGAAATCACATCCGAGGTCGATCCGCAGGGCCACTTGCTGTTCCGCGTCAACGGCAAGCGCATCCTCATCCGCGGTGGCGGCTGGGCGCCCGACATGCTCGAGCGCGAATCGCCCGAGCGCCTAAGAACGCAATTTCAATATCTCCGCGACCTGAATCTCAACGCCGTTCGCCTGGAGGGACAGATCGAATCGGACGCGTTCTTCGATCTCGCCGACGAACAGGGCATGCTCGTGCTCGCCGGCTGGACCTGCTGCGATTACTGGATGAAATGGTCGGACTGGAAACCGTCCGATCAGGAAATCGCTGTGGCTTCCGAGCGCTCCCAGATCGAACGACTGCGCATCCATCCGAGCATGCTCGCGTGGCTCAACGGCAGCGACGAGCCGCCCCCCGCCGTCGTCGAGCGCGCCTACCTCGCCGTGCTCAAGGATCTCGACTGGCCCAATCCCGTAGTCTCGTCCGCCTCGGAAAACATCACGCCGATCACCGGCAAAAGCGGCGTGAAAATGCGCGGCCCCTACGACTACACGCCGCCCGATTTCTGGCTCGCGGACACGTCGAGATCGGGTGGCGCCTACGGCTTCGCCACCGAAATCGGAACAGGCGCCGCGATCCCTCCGTTTTCAAGCCTTCGAAAAATGCTGCCGGCCGAGCACCTCAAACCCGGCGATCCCGTGTGGAATTTTCACGCCGGCGAGGAGCGCTTCAGCAATCTCCAGCATTTCGACGACGCCATGAAGGCGATCTACGGCCCACCCGCGGATCTCGCCGACTACGAACGCAAAGCGCAGGCCATGGCCTACGATTCCGAGCGCGCCATGTTCGAGGCCTACTCGCGCAACAAATACAATGCCACCGGCGTGATCCAGTGGATGCTCAACAACGCCTGGCCGTCGCTGCTCTGGCACCTTTGGGACTACGATCTGCAACCTGCAGGCGGCTACTACGGAGTGAAAAAGGCCTGCGAGCCGCTCCACGTGATGTATTCCTACGACGACCGTAGCGTCGAGGTCGTCAACAGCACCTACCAGCCGGGATTGAGTCTGAGTGTCACAGCAACGCTTTTCGATTCCAGCCTGCACGAACGATTCTCGGTCACGGTTCCGATCGACGTGCCCGCGGACGGCGTGACCAAAGCCGGCGCCCTCCCCGAGCGCGCCTTCGAGCCGGCGTCGCCCACATATTTCATCGATCTCGTGCTCAAGGATCCGTTCGGAAAAATCCTCAGCACGAATTTCTACTGGCTCTCAGCCACGAAAAACGTCTATGACTGGTCCGCCGAAGACAACGATGCGTTCACGCCCGTAAAATCCTATGAAGACCTTAGACAGTTGGGCACCCTCCCGAGCGTCGGCACAATGGATGGCATCTGGTTGATCGAGGAAGTCGCGGGCCGGTGGCAGGCACAGGCGAGGCTTAGGAATTCGAGCGATCACGTGGCCTTGCAGATCCACATGGAGGTCCGTGCCGAAAACCAAGATGCGGAACAGCCTCAGCTGCTCTGGGACGACAATTACTTTTCGCTTTTGCCTGGCGAATCCCGCGAAATTACGGCTCCCCTCTCGGATCCACGGTCGATGATCCACAACAAACTCATCGTCAGCGGTTGGAACGTTGAGCCAACGGTCATTCCGCAGCAGTCAATCGGCTTAGGCCAGATCAGCGACTTCCCATCGCATTGATGCCCACGAATTCGCAGAAGCCTTCTGCCGATTCTACCGTTCCAAGACTTCGCCGCGCGCTGAGCCTTTGGAACCTCATCATCATTGGCATCGTGATCATCCAGCCCATCGCCCCGATGGGCATCTACGGCGCGATCAACAACGAAGCCCGCGGGCACGTGGTTACCACCCTCCTGATCGCCATGGTGGCCATGCTGTTCACCGCCATCAGCTACGGAAAAATGGCCCGCGCCTATCCCAGCGCCGGCTCGGCCTACACCTATGTGGGCCGCGAAATTCATCCCGCGCTCGGCTACGTCACCGGTTGGGCCATGGTCATGGACTACATCCTGAACCCGCTGATCTGCACCGTAATTTGCAGCGAGCTCGCGCGCAATGTGTTGCCGCAGGTGCCCTATGCGGCGTTCGCTGTCGTGTTCGCCGCGCTGTTCACGGCTCTGAATCTGCGCGCCATTCAAACGTCGGCGCGCATCAACGAAGTGCTCGCAGCCGGAATGACGATCGTTGTGGCGATCTTTTTCGTCTTCGTGGCGCGCACGCTGTGGGGCATGCACGAATTCGGCGCCGGATTTTTTGCGCGACCGTTTTACGATCCCCGCACCTTCAGCTTCAACGATGTCTTCCGCGGCACGTCGGTCGCGGTCCTCACCTACATCGGCTTCGACGGTATCTCGGCATTCTCGGAGGAAGCCGAGAATCCGCGGCGAAATATTCTGTTGGCGACGGTGCTGGTCTGTGTGATCACCGGCGTGCTTTCCGGCCTGGAGGTCTACGCCGCACAGCTGGTCTGGGGTGACAAGCCGTTCCCCGCGGACCAGGTCGAATCGGCGTTCCCAATCGTCGCGCGGCAAGTAGGCGGATTTTTCCTTTTCCACCTGCTGAATTTCACGATCTTGATCGCCAATATTGGCTCGGGCATGGGCGCGCAGTTGGCCGCTGCTCGCCTGCTCTACGGCATGGGGCGCAGCGACGCCCTGCCGCGTCGATTCTTCGGCGCCATCGATCCGCGCCGCCGCATTCCCATGAACAACGTGCTGCTGATCGGCGCCATCGCGCTTACCGGAGCATTTGTCATCAGCTACGAACGCGGCGTGGAGTTGTTGAATTTCGGTGCATTCATCGCCTTCATGGGCGTCAACGCCGCGGCCTTCGTTCGTTATTTCCTGCGCGCGGCCGAAAAGCACTGGGTGAACTTGGCTGTTCCGCTTGCCGGATTCGCCATCTGTTTTTTCATCTGGCTGCATTTAAGCGCCCTCGCGAAAGTGGCCGGAGGCGCGTGGCTGGCTGTGGGAATCGTCTACGGCGCGGTACGAACGCGAGGGTTTCGCGCGAGCCTCGTGAACTTCGACCTGCCTGCCGACGAGACGTAGGACGGGCACGCTGTCGAGGTGACACACAAATTGAATGTCCGCGCAGGCCATGCCCGCGCGAGATTCGCCGTCCGTGCTCAGTCCGGCTCTTGCGTGACGATGTGGACGTCGACGGCGGGAGCGTCCTTGAGAAACCGGCTGATGGCGTTCATATAGAGAAGCTTTTGCCAACCTTCGACAGCGGTGCGGCCGAAGATCATTTGCGTGACATGCTTCTCGCGGACGAATTTCGCGGCGGCGTCGGGCACGCTGGTTCCCTTCAGGCGCACGGCCGTGGCGCCGAGGCTTTCGGCGAACTGCAGATTCGCGGCGAGCGATTTTTCGTCCTTGCTGTCGGTTCCGTTGCCGGTATCGACGTGTACGGCGTAGAGCTCGGCGTCCATGCGGCGGGCCATGCGGGCGGCGCGAGCGAGCAAATACTGGGCGCGCGGGTTGGAGCTGATGCACACTGCGAGGCGTTCGCGCACGGCCCAGTTTTCCTGGATTTCCTTTTCGTCCATGTAGGACGAAAGGCTGCGATCGACCTGCTCGGCCACTTGCCGCAGGGCAAGCTCGCGCAGCGCGATCAGGTTTCCGCGGCGGAAGAAATTCTTGAGCGACTGCTCGACTTTGTTCTGGTTGTAGACGTCGCCGCGCTTCATGCGGTTGTGCAGCGCCTCGGGCGTGAGGTCCACCATCACGGTCTCGTCGGAAAGCTGAAGCACCCAATCCGGCACCGTTTCGCGCACCACGATGCCGGTGATGGCGTTCACGGTGGGCGCGATGCTTTCGATGTGCTGGATGTTGACGGTGGACAGCACGTCGATATTCGCCTGAAGAACCTCCAGCACGTCTTCGTAGCGCTTGCGGTGCTTGCTGCCGGGAATGTTGGTGTGCGCGAGTTCGTCGATCAGCACGACCTGCGGTTTGCGCGCGATCACCGCGTCGACGTCCATTTCCTCGAAGAGCGTGCCTTTGTATTCGATTTTCTTGCGCGGGACGGCTTCGAGTTGCGGCACGAGCTCGCAGATACCCTTGCGGCCGTGGGTTTCGACCACACCAATGACCACATCCTCGCCGCGGCTGTGCCGGCGAATCGCCTCGGTGAGCATGCTGTAGGTCTTGCCCACGCCCGGCGCGTAGCCGAGGAAAAGCTTCAGAACGCCTTTGGTCTTTTCAGGGGGCGTGGTTACGGCGAGCCATTCTTCAGGCGTCTTAGCCACAGGACGTTCTCCGGCTTTGGCTCTCGGTGGTTCTGGCACTCATTCTCTTTTAGGGGCGCTTGCCAAGCTACGATAGAATAACGCGATGCGCGCCCGCATCCTGATTCGAATTTTACAATTTCCCGCCGCGCTGGCCATCGTCGCCGCAATCACGGTTGTCTACCACAAAGCCATCCCGGTGAATGCGACCACGGTTGCGCTGACGTTCCTGCTCGCTATTTTAGCCGTTTCCACGTTCTGGGGCATGGCTGTTGCGGTGGTGATGTCGGCCGTGTCCATGGTGGCCTGGAATTACTACTTCTTGCCGCCGACCGGAACCTTGACGATTTCCGATCCCGAAAACTGGGTCGCGCTGTTCGCGTTCCTGGCAGTGGCGATCATATCCAGCAAGCTTTCGACGCAAGCGCGGCAACAGGCCGCCGATGCGCTGGCCCGCCGGCGCGATATGGAGAAGCTTTACGCGTTCAGCCAGGGGCTGCTGGAATCGCGCAACGTGATGGAGCTGGTGAACAAGATTCCGACGCAGATTGTGAATGCGTTTGAGGTGGGTGCCGCGGCGCTGTTTTTGGCGGACAAGCAGAAGGTGTACCGGTCGGGACCGGTGGTGCCCCAGCTTGACACCGAAAGGTTGAAGTCGATTCTGGCGCGCGATGAACCGGTGATTGATGAAGCGAACAGCGTCTGTTTCCTGCCCGTGCGCATGGGCGTGCATCCGGTGGGAAGCCTGGGAATTTCCGGTTCCGTGCTGCCGCGGCAAACGCTGGAAGCGATCGCGACGTTGATCGCCGTGGCGATGGAACACGCCCGCGCCGTGGAGCAGGTGGGCCAGACGGAAGCGGCGCGCGAGGCGGAAAAGCTGCGGACGGCGCTGCTCGATGCGGTGACGCACGCGCTGCGCACGCCGCTGACTTCGATCAAAGCGTCGGTGACGAACCTGATCTCGAATCCGAAACTCGCGCCGGCGCAGCAGCAGGAGTTACTGACGATCATCAACGAGGAAAGCGATCGGCTGAACCGGTTGGTGGGCGAGGCGGCGGAGATGGCGCGGCTGGACGCAGGCGAGGTCGAGCTGCACGTGGAGCCGCTGCCGATCGAGAAGGTGATCACGGCGTCGCTGGACCGCTGCCATGGATCGCTGGGTGGCCGCGAGGTGCGCGTGCAAATCGCGGAGGGGCTGCCCCGCGCGCGCATGGATGTGGCGCGTGCGCAGGAGGTGCTGGTGCACCTGATCGAAAACGCGAACCAGTATTCGCCGCCGGATCAGCCGATCACGATCACGGCCGAGGCCAGCGGCGATTGCGTGGTGACCAGCGTGGCGGATCGCGGCTCGGGAATCGACGATCAGGAGCGGCCGCTGATATTCGAGAAATTCTACCGGGGCAAAGATCAGCGGTACAGCGTGGAAGGCACAGGCATGGGGCTGCCGATCGCCAAGGCGATCGTAGAGGCGCATGGCGGCACGATCAGCGTGACCAGCCAGCTCGGGCACGGATCGGTGTTTTCGTTTACGCTGCCGGCTGACCGCAGCCGTGTTTCTCCGGTGCCCGTGCCGCTATGAGCAGCGGCAAAATCCTGATCGTCGACGACGAACCGCAAATCCGCCGGGTGCTGCGGACCACGTTGACGTCGCAGGGCTACACAGTGGCCGAAGCGCGCACCGGCGACGAGGCTCTCGAGCAGGTCCGCACCGATCGCCCCGATTTGATTTTGCTGGACGTGAACCTGCCGGGCATTTCCGGGCTCGATACCTGTCGCGAGATTCGCGCGTCGAGCGATATTCCCATCATCATGCTGACCGTGCGCGGAAGCGAGCGCGACAAGGTGCAGGCACTGGACGCGGGCGCGGATGATTATGTGGTGAAACCGTTCGGGTCCGAGGAGCTCATGGCGAGGATCCGGGCGGGGCTGCGGCGGGCGGCGCCGGCGGAGTCGATGCCGCCGTTTGTATCGAGCGAGCTGAAAATCGATTTCGAGAAGCGCTCCGTAATGCTGAAGGGGCAGCCGGTGCGGCTAACTCCGAAGGAATTCGAGCTGCTGCGGCACCTGGTGGCGAATCAGGGGAAGGCGCAGGGGCACCGTCGGCTGTTGCAGGCCGTGTGGGGGCCCGATTACGGCGAAGAGACGGAATATTTGCGCGTGTTCATCAATCAGCTGCGCAAGAAGATCGAGCCCGATCCGAAGAATCCGCGATTCATTCACACCGAGCCGTGGGTGGGCTACCGGTTCGAGCCGCCCGCCGAGAAGGCGCGGTCGGGGCGCGCGGAGAAATAACCGCGCACGCCCTTACCGACATCGGTCGTTGATGAATCAGGTCAGCGACGCCGATTCTTGCGATCATCCCGAAGCGACCAGGACGCGGAGCGTTCGAGTGACGATTCCAGCGTGGCGTCCGCGCGTATCCCCGACGCAAAATCACCGCCGTATACTCTCAGCCTACCGATGAGCGTGTCGCAGCGTTTTCGGCGACTTGCGCCGGCCGGAACATGCAGGGCTCCAACCGCCAGCCAGGAAACATTGACCATGCCTTCCGCCCATTACGAAGCCACGGTTTACGCTGGAGGCCACGAAAGCGGCGTCCATCGGAAGTTGGCGATCCTGGGTTAGTGCATCGGGTGCGCCGCGTCGAGATCTAGATTCAGGTCGAGGACGTTGACGCGGGGCTCGCCCAGGAAGCCCCACTGGCGGCCGAGCGTGTGGCGCGCGATGGCGGCGCGGACGTCCTGCTCGCTCATGTTGCGCTCCTTGGCCACGCGCGGAACCTGGAACTGCGCGGCGGCGGGAGTGATATCGGGATCGAGTCCGGAGCCGGAGGCGGTGACGAGGTCCACGGGAACGGGCGCGTTGGGATTCGTCGGGTGGAGCTGCTGCACGCTGGCGTTGACGCGGTCGACCAGCATTTTATTCGTTGGCGCGTAGTTCGAGCCACCGGATGCGGTGGGGTCGTAACCGGCGCTGCCCGCGGCGGATGGACGCGAGTAGAAATAGCCGGGCGCGGTGAACGGTTGGCCAAGCAGGTGCGACCCTACGAGCTTGTCGGCTTGCTTGATCAGTTCGCCGTTCGCTTGCTTGGGAAATAGAACTTGTGCCAGTCCGGTGACCACCAGCGGATAGATCACACCGAGCAGCACGGTTGTCACCAGCGTGAACCAGATCGAGATCAGCAGATTCTTTTTCATGGATCCCTCGTCGTAAAACCCAGCGTCAAAGCCCATCGCACGCGGCCACATTTATTTGTGGCGATTAAGCTTACGCTTCCACTTCCACTTGAAAACCTTTCCTGCTTCGCACAACCCGTCGTCTCGACATCCTCGTCAGTTAGGCCAATCCGATGTGCGTGATGATCAGGTCGATCGCCTTGATGCCGATGAACGGCGCAATGATGCCGCCGAGGCCGTAGACGAGCAAATTCCAGCGCAGGAGGGCCGATGCCCCCAGCGGACGATATCGCACGCCGCGCAGCGCGAGCGGCACGAGCGCGATGATGATCAGCGCGTTGAAGATCACCGCGGACAAAATCGCGGACTCCGGCGTTTTCAATCCCATGACGTTCAGGATATTGAGCTGCGGAAACGCGCCCGCGAACATGGCGGGAATGATGGCGAAATACTTCGCCACATCGTTGGCCACAGAGAAAGTGGTAAGCGCGCCGCGGGTGATCAGGAGCTGCTTGCCGATTTCTACGACTTCGATCAGCTTGGTCGGGTTGGAATCGAGATCGACCATGTTGCCGGCTTCTTTCGCGGCTTGCGTTCCGGCGTTCATGGCGAGTCCGACGTCGGCTTGCGCGAGGGCGGGCGCGTCGTTGGTGCCGTCGCCGGTCATGGCGACGAGCTTTCCCTTGGCCTGTTCCTTGCGGATGAGCGCGAGTTTGTCTTCCGGCTTGGCCTGCGCCAGGAAATCGTCGAGGCCGGCTTCGCGCGCGATGGCCGCGGCGGTGAGCGGATTGTCGCCGGTGATCATCACCGTGCGAATGCCCATGGCGCGCAACTGATCGAACCGCTCGCGCATGCCGCCCTTGATGACGTCCTTCAGGTAAATCGTGCCGAGAATGTGATGATCTTCCGCCACGAGCAGCGGCGTGCCGCCGGCATTGGAAATCGCCTTGACGGCATCCTCGACTTCGGGTGAGACACGATTGCCGTTCACGGCGCACCACTGCACGATCGCGTCGAACGCGCCCTTGCGAATTTCGCGGCCGTCGAGGTCGACGCCGGACATGCGCGTGACGGCTGTGAACGGAATGAAATTGGCGGCGTAGGCGGAAAGCTCGCGGCCGCGCAGATTGTATTTTTCCTTGGCCAGCACGACAATCGAGCGGCCCTCGGGAGTTTCGTCCGAAAGTGAAGAAAGCTGCGCGGCGTCCGCGAGATCAGCCTCCTTCACTCCCGGGGCGGGGATAAATTCAGTTGCGCGGCGATTGCCGAGGGTGATGGTGCCGGTTTTATCGAGGAGGAGCGTGTCCACGTCTCCGGCAGCTTCGACGGCGCGGCCGGACATGGCAAGCACATTGCGCTGCACGACGCGATCCATGCCCGCGATGCCAATGGCGGAAAGCAAGCCGCCGATGGTGGTCGGGATCAGGCAGACAAGGAGCGAGATCAGCACGAAAATCGACTGCGGCGCGCCGGAATAGATCGCCATGGGCTGCAGCGTGACGACGGCCAGCAGGAAGATGATGGTCAGGCCGGCGAGCAGGATGTTGAGCGCGATCTCGTTGGGGGTTTTCTGGCGCTCGGCGCCTTCCACAAGCTTGATCATGCGATCGAGGAATGTTTCTCCGGGATTCGAAGTGATCATCACGATGATTTCGTCAGACAGCACGCGCGTGCCGCCGGTGACGGCGGAGCGGTCGCCGCCGGATTCGCGAATCACGGGCGCGGATTCGCCGGTGATGGCCGATTCGTCCACCGAAGCGACGCCTTCGACGACCTCGCCGTCTCCGGGAATGAATTCGCCGGCCGTGACTTTCACGCGGTCGCCTGCGCGGAGTTTTGAGCCGGTGATTTCCTCGATGGAACCGTCGGTGCGCAGGCGGCGGGCAATCGTTTCAGAGCGGGCTTTGCGCAGCGTGTCGGCCTGGGCTTTGCCGCGGCCCTCGGCCATGGCTTCGGCGAAATTCGCGAAGAGCACGGTGAACCAGAGCCACAGCGTGATTTGCAGCTCGAATCCGAATCCGGACTGGTGAAGCATATGGTCGCGGATCAGATCGAAAGTGGTGACGACCGATCCGATTTCAACCACGAACATCACGGGATTCTTCATCAACGTGCGCGGATTCAGCTTGAGGAAGGAATCCTTCACGGCGCCGACGACGATACCGCCGGTCCAAAGCGATTTTCGTGTTTCGCGTGTGCTCATAGGTGCCTCAGAAAACCTTTCCGGCGTGCATCAGCAGGTGCTCCAGAATCGGGCCCAGGCTGAGCGCCGGGAAAAATGTAAGTGCGCTGACGATCAGGATTACGGACACGAGCAGGAACGAGAACAGTGGCGTGGTCACCGGGAAGGTACCGCTCGATTCGGGAACGATTTTCTTGCGCGCCAGATTGCCGGCCAAGGCGAGCACTGGAATCACCATAAAAAAACGTCCGAAGAGCATGTCGAACGCGCCGCTGACGTTGTACCAGGGCGTGTTGCCGTTGAGGCCCGCAAACGCCGAACCGTTGTTTCCGGCCATCGACGTGTAGGCATAGAGAACCTGAGATAGCCCGTGCGGGCCCGGGTTGGTGATCGACGAGGTGCCGTAGGACTTGACGATCGACCAGCCGGTGAACCCGAGCACCAGCAGACAGAACATCAGCACGGTGATCATGGCCATTTTCACGTCGTACGCTTCGATTTTCTTGCCCAGGTATTCCGGTGTGCGGCCAACCATCAGCCCCGCGATGAAGACGGAGATAACGATGAAGACGACGATGCCGTAAAGCCCCGCGCCAACGCCGCCGAAAATCACTTCTCCGATCATGATATTGATCAGCGGGATCATGCCGCCAAGCGGGGTGAACGAATCATGCATGCCATTGACGGCGCCGCAGCTCGCGTCGGTGGTCGCGGTGGCGAACAGCGCGGTGTGCGCGATGCCGAACCGGACTTCCTTGCCTTCCATGTTGCCCCCGGGCTGCATCGCGCTGACGTGCTGGTCGACTCCATGCAGCAGCGGATTGCCATGCGACTCCATTGCGTAAATCACCGTGACGCCGGCCAGGCAGAGTATCGCCATCGCGGCCCAGACGGCCCAGCCATGGCGCTGCGAGCCGGTCATGCGACCGAGCGTGTAGGTTAGGCCGGAGCCCAGCGAGAGCATCATGAGGATCTGCATGAAATCAGTGAGCGGGGTGGGATTTTCAAACGGGTGCGCGCTGTTGGCATTGACGAAGCCGCCGCCATTGGTGCCGAAAATCTTAATGGCTTCCTGCGACGCGATGGGGCCCTGCAATATGACCTGGTCTGTGACGGTCTGCGACGTGGTTTTACCGTCTGCGCCGGTGGTTTGCACCGTTTGCGGATTCAGAAGCTTGGCTGTGTCGTACGGCCGCAGATTCTGCACCATGCCCTGCGAAACAAAAATGAGCGCGAACACCAGACACGCCGGCAGCAGGACCCACAGCACGCAGCGGGTGGTATCGACCCAGAAATTGCCAATGGTCTTCGATTCCTTTCGCGCGATGCCACGAATGATGGCGATGGCGAGCGCGATGCCGACGGCCGCGGAGGTGAAGTTGTGGTACGCGAGGCCGGCCATCTGCGTGAAATAGCTCATCGTGGATTCGCCGCCATAGTTCTGCCAGTTCGTGTTGGTGGTGAACGATGCGGCGGTGTTGAACGCGAGATGCGGCTCGACGCTCGTGAAATGCTGCGGGTTCCAGGGCATGAAGTGCAGGCCCTGGATCCGCTGGATCAGATAGAGCACCAGCATGCTGACCGCGCTGAAGAGCAGCATCGCAACGGCGTATTCCTTCCAATCCATTTCGCGCGTTTCGTCGATGCCGGTCGAGCGATAGATCAGCCGCTCGACGGGACGAAGCACTGGGTCGAGAAACGTCTTCTCGCCCGCAAACACCCGCGCCATGAAGACGCCGAGCGGCTTGGTGACCGCCAGCAGAATCAGGAAAAAAAGCGCGATTTGAAACCAACCGATCGCAGTCATGTTCAGAACCTCTCCGGCCACAGCAGCGCCGCCAGCAGGTAAATCCCCGTCATTAAGCTGATTGCCAGAAGAATGATGTTGCCGAGCATTGGAGTTCTCCCCTTACTTTAGCCGGTCGCACGCCCAGACGTACGCGATCGCGACAACGAAAAACAGAACGGTGCAGGCAACAAAAATGAAGTCCAGCATCGAAATTATCCTTTCGCGGCGCGCTTGGCCGACAGGCGACCCGTCTGGGCCCCAGTCACCGACAGGCGATTCCTCAAGAAGTTCGAAAGAACTTGGCCATCCGCCGTGCCCTGGGAGGGTCGTGGCTTGGCGATAGGACCAGGGACCGGATCCGTACTCCCCAAATCGCTCCGGGGGGCCTGCTTCTGGCTGTCGAGCCGGTCGTACTCGGCCTCCGCCGAGCGGACCGAATGCAACGGCACAATCAGAGTGCACGTGTCGTGGTGGCGCCGCCGATTCGCTTCCATCACCAGCTGCACCAGAACGTAAAAGTAAAACGAGAGCGTTGGCACCAGAGTCAAAACAATCAGTATGGGCATCGTCGTTCTCTTTCCAGACTCGGTCCCACGGGCCGAATCCAAGGCGGAGCGTACGCCGCCGCCATCAAGATCAAATAAGGGAGACATAAACTTTCCATAAGCAGCATATGCATGCGCATGCTGTGGAGCGGTTGTTTCCAAGTCGCGTAAGATCATAACCTTACAGTCATTTCCGTATCCGCGTGCGGCGCCCTTGGCCCCCGTCTGCGCGCTCGGTGATCAGGACCCCTGGTGAGCGCACAAGCAGGGCTTCCGCAGCCCGGGCGGGAAGTCCGGCAGGATTTCTGGCTTTTCTGAGAGCCTCCCTGCGGCCCCTGGAATCGAATCAACAGGGGTTGAATTCGCGACATGACTGAGGGTCATCGTGTGGTGATTCTGGGAGGAGGATTTGGCGGGCTGAGCGCCGCGCTGCGGTTGAGGCGCGCGCCCGTGCAGGTGACGCTGATCGACCGCTGCAACTACCACCTGTTTCAGCCGCTGCTCTATCAGGTGGCGACCGGATCGCTTTCGCCCGCGAATATTTCATCGCCGCTGCGGACGATCCTGAAGCGGCAGCGGAACACGCAGGTGTTGCTCGCGGAGGCTGTGGAAATCGACGCCACGAAACGGCGCGTGATTCTGAGCGACGGCGCGATCGACTACGACACATTGATCGTCGCGACCGGATCGAGCCATCAATATTTCGGTCATGAGGAATGGGAGCAATGGGCCCCGGGGCTTAAGACCGTTGAAGACGCCACGGACATGCGCCGGCGGATTCTACTGGCGTTTGAGACGGCCGAGCGCGAGACCGATCCGGAGAAGCGGCGCGCGATGATGACGTTTGTAATCGTGGGCGGCGGCCCGACGGGCGCGGAGCTGGCCGGGGCGCTGGCCGAAATCGCCAAGGACACTTTGAAGCGTGATTTCCGGCGCATCGATCCTTCGAGCGCGCGGATTTTTCTGGTGGAAGGCGGAGAGCGCTTGTTGCCGTCCTATCCGCCGCAGCTTTCCGAGGCGGCGAAGAAGATGATCGAGCGCCTGGGCGTGATCGTGCAGTTGAATGCGATGGTGACGAATGTCGAAAAAGACCTGGTGACCGTCCGCCAGGGCGATTCGACGGAAATTATTCCCACGCGCACGATATTGTGGGCGGCGGGCGTGCTGGGCTCGCCGGTGGGGCGCAGCGTGGCGGACCAGACCGGCGCCCCGATCGACAAGTTGGGGCGGATCAGCGTGGAGCCGGATTGCTCCGTACCCGGCCATCCGGAGATTTTCGTGATCGGCGACCTGGCGCTTTTCGCGCATCAGACGGGAAAGCCACTGCCCGGCGTCGCACAGCCGGCGATTCAGGAGGGGCATTACGTGGCGCGCGCGATTGAGACCAGGCTGCGGGCCCGAAAGCCGAAGCCGTTCCACTATTTCGACAAGGGAAATCTGGCGGTGATCGGTCGCGGCAAGGCCATCGCCGATTTGAATTGGTTGCGCATTTCAGGCCTGCCCGCTTGGCTGATCTGGATTTTCATCCACCTGCTCTACATCGTGGAATTTCAGAACCGGCTGCTGATCTTGCTGCAGTGGGCGTGGTTTTATTTCACGTTCGACCGCTCGGCAAGGCTGATCACGGGGAAAAACCCGTTTCCGCTGGACTTGTAGCGGCGCGCAATGCGCGAATCAGGATGGGGCTTCGATGTGGGCGGCGTGTAGTTTCCCGGCGCGGATCGCCTTTACCAAGAGCGCATGATCGCGCTCGGTCTGGTCAGCATAGGCGACGGCGAACGCGCCGATCGCGCGATCGAACGTTTCGCCCTTCCCCAGATAACCTGCGATCTTCGCCGGATCGCCCGTGCGGGCGTGCGCGCGGGCTAGAGTCCATCCGCAGAGTTCGACGAATTCGAGCCAATCGTCGTTGGGCATCTGCGTGACGTCGATTTTCATGCGCATGTCGCGCAGCTGGCGGAAATAGTAATCGCAGCCGTCGTCGCCGTGCGCCCAGCCCAAGAAAACATCACTGGCCGATTGCAACATGCGCTGGCCGGTGACGACACGCTCGCCTTGGTTCGAATATCGGCTCTTGCCAGCGTAGGGAGCCAGCACCGACTCATTGGCCTGCTTGAACTGCAGAAACAGCGGATCGTTGGCGCCGGCCATCAGCAGCGCGACGTCGCATCGCGTGCCCACGCTCCCAATGCCGACAACTTTCCGCGCGATGTCCACGACGTGATAGCGCTGCAGAACCACGCGGCGCTCCTCAGGCAATGTCCGGCGGTAGCGCTCGAACATCTCGCGTACGTGGGCGCGGATGCTGGCAATGTCGGGCGGGTGGTAGACGAGCGGCGGCCGGTCCAAGATGCGCAGCCGGCCGTTCTTCATCGCGGTTATTTTAGGGAATACGTGCTCGGCAGTTTGCAGCGTGGCGTTTTTCTCGATCTCGCTCCAGCGTTTGCGCGCGGCGGCCGTCCGCGCGTCGTCGATGAAAATCTCGGCGTCGAGATGCGAATACCAGACTTCCAGCGCGCGCATTTCCGCGTATTCGCGCATGTGCTCGCGATAGGAGCGAACCATGGTGCGCGCGGCCGAGGAGCAGCGCTTGTCGCCGACACCCAGCTCGCGGCCGGCGAGAACCGTGCTCGCCGCCAACCTCTTCACATCCCATTCCCACGGCGCGGGCAGCGTTTCGTCGAAATCGTTGATGTCGAAAACCAATCGCCGCTCCGGGCTGCCGAACCCGCCGAAGTTTGCGATGTGGCAATCGCCGCAGGCCTGCACGCGCAGGCCGGTTGAGGGCGTGGTGGAAAGATCCGCTGCCATCAACGCCGCGGAGCCGCGGAAAAATCCGAACGGCGATTGCTTCATGCGGGCGTAGCGGATGGGCAGCAGTGCCTCGAGGCGCCCCCGATCCGCATGTTTCAGCAGCTGGATGGGATCAGGGCGGTTCGGGGAGGGCTTCCATTCCGCCTGCGACGACCGCGGCAAGCGCTCGCGCAGCTTTTTCCCGTAGGCCATGCGCTGGCTGGCGGACGGGCCGAGGCCGGCGATATCCGTCGGGCTGGTTTTTTCGTGGCTCTTCGACATGTATTTCGTGGTGGAATTCGCCAAGTGCAACCGGGCCGGAGAAGATTGTGGGCTTGGCTGGCGTGACGCGTCAAGCGCGCCGCTCGATCTCGGCGAATTTCGAGCCGCGCGGGGGTAAGGGCGTATTAGAATCGAGGGAACTCAGCCAACCGGTTATGAAAAACTACGAGAAGGCAACCTGGATTGTTCTGCTTACGCTGTTGCTCGTTTCGCTGGGCGCAGTAATTTTCACGCATAGCTGGACCGACTATCGCGAGCGGCTGCGTGCCATGCGGCAGGCGTCGAAAACGGCCGCGAATACCGTCGACACGCACGCGCTGGACACCGCACAGCAGTTAGCGCCGCTGGCCATCACGCGCATGGAGCAGGATTACGCCCTGCAGGCGCTGAGGCTGGGCGATCATTCCGTCGATCTAGCGTTTTCCGCGGCGCTCCACGATGCGGCGGAAAATCCCGTGCCGCTCACCCCTCAAACGCAGCAGCTGGCGGCGCGCGTGAAGATTACATCCGCCGCAGTGGCCGCAGATCAAGCGCGGATCGCGCAATTCACGGCGGCCGCCGTGCACGCGACCGGCACCGCGAAGGACGATTTGCAGAACCTGATCGGCATCGCGCAAGCACAGCTCGCGCTTGACCAGGACGATCTGGAAGACGCGCAGCAGGAATTGATCCGCGTGGGCGGCGACCGCCAGGCCTCGATTCAGCAGCTGATCGACCAGCGGAAATCCACGGGATCGGCTGACGCCGTACTTCAGGCAGGTCCGCCCGCCGGCTCCGCGCCTTCGATCGAGCTGACGCAATCGAGGAGCATCGCCGGGGAGGTGCGCGCCTGGTGGTCGCTGCATTCCAAGGAACAGCTGCTGCAGCAGGCCCGCACGGACGCTTTAACGCGTGCGAGCGCGCTTTCCGCGAAGCACGCGTCAATTGAGAACGATCAGGAGGTGGGGACCACCCCGGGGCAGAACTCGCCGGCGCAACGTTCCGCGGTGAATAAGACGACGGACATCCCGGCACCACAGCCCGCGCCGGACACCGATTCCCCGCTCGCGCGGCTCCGCCAGCAAACAGAAGACAAGAAAAACCTCGCCGATATCGGCAAGCGAATCGAGACCGAACAGCAGCTCGCCGGGGTCTATTCGAATTGGTCGGACGTAGTCGAAGCGCGCGCGAAGAATTTTCTCCACGAAATTTTCGTCGGCGCCTTTTGGGTGATCGTGATCGCCGTGGTCCTGATGGCTCTGAATTACGTGGCGCAGAGGATTTTCGCCGGGATCGCGCTCGAGCGCCGAGAGATCCACACCATGCGCGTGCTGATCGCGTTCACGCTCCAGCTGGTTGCCGTCCTGTCGATTCTGCTGGTGATATTCGGGATGCCGACGAATCTGGCGACCGTGCTCGCGCTGGCCGGCGCGGGCATCACGGTGGCGATGAAGGATTTCATCGTCGGGTTTTTCGGCTGGTTCGTGCTCATGGGAGAGGACGGGCTGCGCGCCGGTGATTGGGTGGAAATCAACGGCGTCGTGGGAGAAGTCCTGAAAGTTGGATTGCTGCACACGGTGATTCTCGAAACCGGAAACTGGACCGATCCAGGCCATCCGACGGGGCGAAAGGTTTCCTTCGTCAACAGCTATGCGATCGAGGGCCACTATTTCAATTTTTCGACGTCGGGCCAGTGGCTCTGGGATGAAATCGAGGTTCAGGTGCCGGGCAACTCCGATCCGTACGCGACGAGCGAGGCGCTTCAGAAAATCGCAGTGGACGAAACTGCCGCCAACGTGCAAATTGCCGAAGGTGAATGGAATGGCATGGCGTCTGTCGGCGAGAAACGCACGATTTCCGCGGCACCCGCTCTCAGCGTGCGGCCCACGGGCGGCGGGATCGTCGTCGTCCTCCGCTACATCACGCGGGCCAAAGAGCGATTCGATGTTCGTGCGCGAATATACAAAGCGGTGGTGGATTTGCTGAGGGAGAAGCAGATTCCGGCATCGGCAGTGAACCCTGCTCCGCCGTCGGCGATAGCAGCGGCCCCTGCCGGGCGAAAGCCCGCGCCGAGCAAGGCCTAACGCCGGTCGAAGGAATCAAATCAAGGCGAAGATGTGATAGCTGATCACTCCCAGCGTCACGCCGATGGCTGACCCCGCCAGCACATCGCTCAAGAAATGCATGCCCAGAATGATGCGCGACACCGCAATCAGGAACGCTACCACCAGCAGCAAAGACCATAGGAACGGATAGAAAAGCCCCAGCGAAATCGCCACGGCGAAGGCCGTGATCGAATGGCCCGACGGGAAGGAATACTTGTCGGGCGGCAGAATCGAGGCCCAACAGTGCGGCTCAATTTCGCACGGTCTTTTGCGGCGGCCGGTGCGCTTGAGCGCGCGGAACAAAAAGATCCCCGCCACGGCGGCGGAAGCGCCCGCCCCGATAGCGGCGAAGCGCTGCTCTCCACCGTAGATCACCAGAATCAGGCCGAGTGCGTACCAGAGCCATCCATCGCCTCCCCGTGTGGACATGATCATCAGAATGCGGAACCACCGCGGCGCGCGCCAGCGGTGCACGCGGCGCATCAGGCGGTGATCGTTCGAATTGATCTGGTTCCAAACAGCTCTTCCGACGGTCATACCCACTCCTCGGCCGCGCGCTGCGGGATGGCGACCCAGCGGGAACGTTTAGGAGTTCTTGGCTGATGCAGAATTTCGGCGGCCCATTTCGAGCGGAACGCGCGCTCGTCCCGGTAATTCAGATACGTGATGAGGGGAACCAGCGGAGCCAACGGTGCGATCACGGCGGTCCACGATTTCTCGCGGATCATTTCAAATCCGATCTTGAAACAGTCGCGCGTTAGCTTCGCGAAACTCCCGGATTCGCCAGCCACGCGGCCCTTCCCGGCTTTCAGTCCCTCGAAAAATTCAGCCTTGTCGCGTGCGCCCGGAACCTCTGTCCACGCGGTTCCCACGGAGGGCAGCGCATGCGCGTCGCTGCCCCCGATGGCGACCTTGTTCCAGCGCTGCGCAAGCCTCGCCGCATAGCGGTTGGTGGCCTCCAGCATGTGGCTGTTCCGCGTCTCGACCGCCGGGAAATACTCCTGGAACCAGGCGAAGTCCTCGGCTTCGCGCCGCCCGGTCACGGCGGAGAAGACGTGATTGATGCTGAAGAAAATCCGTCGCTCGCTCAGGTACATCAGCAGCGAGACGAGGTCATTGCGCCTGGCCAGGAGCTGCGCGTGCTGGCGCTCATGGAAGTCGTAAACACCGATATGGACTTCCGTACCGCTGGGCATCCGGCACGTCAGCTCCTCGCTGAGGAAGAAATGGGGGTCACTCCGCAGCGCCTCCGACCCCTCGATCGAATCGTGGTCGGTGAGCGTAAAGAGATCCATGCCCCTGCGCTCGAGGACGTGGCGGACCTCGCGCGGATCGCTATAGCATTCCCGACAGAACGCACCAACGAACGGCGTGGTGCAGGCGCCGGAGAAGTACGAGTGGACGTGCATATCGCATTTCACGATTTCCACAGTAAATTCACAGCGTTACGCACGTATGACATTGCCGCTAAGATTCTGAAAATACAGGTAGTTAACTGATTCTACACATGTTTCCGGCTTTTAACATAACTTAAGCATCTATTCACATTCCGCTGCCAGACTGCGGCTCCTATGGAGCCACGCTAAGTGCAACGGATTGAGTTCGGGTTCTTCGATGCGGGCGGCGGCCATCGAGCCGCGGCCACGGCACTCCAGATGGCCATCCAAGCCCAGCAACGACGCTGGGAAGTGCAATTGACGAACCTGCAGGAATTGCTCGACCCTCTCGACATCGCCAAGAAATACGCAAACATCAGAATCCAGGACATTTACAACACGATGTTACGCCGGGGCTGGACGCTTGGAAGCCCTCAACTCTTGCGCCTGCTTCAGTTTACGATTCGGATGTATCACCGCCCGACGGTTCGCCTCATGGAATCGCATTGGAAAGAGTCGCAACCGGACATGGTCGTGTCCTTCGTGCCACATTTTAATCGCGCCTTGGGCGAGAGCTTCCGCCAAGCGTTTCCGGCTCGACCGTTTGTAACAATTCTCACCGACATCGCGGACTATCCGCCGCACTTCTGGATCGAGAATCAGCAGCAATATTTGATCTGCGGTTCCGATCGCGCCGTGGAACAGGCGCGCTCGATCGGGAATTCCGAGGACCGCATCTTGCGCGCGTCCGGAATGATTCTGCATCCGCGGTTTTACGATCCTCCCGTTGAGGATCGCACCGCCGGCCGCGCTCGCCTCGGGTTGCGGCCCGATCTGCCCACCGGCCTGGTGCTTTTCGGCGGCCACGGTTCGAACGTGATGCTCGAAATCGCCGAGCGACTGGATCGCTCGAACCTCGACGTACAACTCATTTTCGTGTGCGGCAAGAATGACCCGCTCGCAAACGCTCTGCGCACCAGAAAATCGCGCGTGCCGACGTTCGTCGAGGGATTTACGACGCGCGTGAACGAATACATGCAGCTCGCGGATTTTTTCATCGGCAAGCCCGGCCCCGGTAGCGTCAGCGAGGCGCTGGCCAAGCAGCTGCCGGTGATCGTGGAGTGCAACGCGTGGACGCTGCCGCAAGAGCGCTACAACGCCACATGGATCGTGGAAAAACAGGTCGGCGTGGTGCTTCACAGCTTCGCCAAAATCGACCAGGCCGCAGCCGAGCTGATCGAGCCTTCGAATCTGGCCCGTTACCGCGCCAATGCCGCGGCGCTGCACAACCGCGCCGTCTTCGAGATTCCGGATATCCTTGAGAGAATCTTCGAGCGATCGCAGGCCGCAGCACCCACAAATCCCGCCTCTTTGGTAGGCTCCCGGCTGGAGTAGCGCCCAAAACCGCGTAAAATCGGCCAAAACCGCCTTAAAATGCTGCGACCAAACGGCCCGTAGCCCGTCTAATGCTCGGTAGCCACTTCCTGTCGCCATCCTGGCGAAATAAATTCGATCTGGTCAGTAAAACCGGGCGCGCCGGTGCGCGCGTGGGCTCGACCGCGTGACGCGCCTATGGCAGTATGGCGTGCATCAAAGTATTCATAACGAAGGGAGTTTGCACCATGGCAAAGGCCACACTTGCAGCGGGCTGTTTCTGGGGCGTCGAGGACGCGTTCCGGCAGGTGAAGGGCGTCACCTCGACGGCCGTCGGCTATATCGGCGGCCACACCGAGAATCCTACCTATAAGGAAGTCTGCACGAATTCGACCGGCCACGCCGAGGCGGTCGAGGTCGAATTCGATCCGAACCAAGTTTCCTACAAGGAGCTGCTGGCGGTTTTCTTCCAGAGTCACGACCCCACGCAGCTCAATCGGCAGGGGCCCGATTACGGCACGCAATATCGCTCGGCTATTTTCTTCCACGATGCCGCACAGGAAGCCGAAGCGCGCGAGGCCGTGGCGGCGCTAGGAAAGTCGGGAATCTTCAAGCGGCCTATCGTCACGCAGATCGTGGCCGCACCGGAGTTCTATCGCGCCGAGGAATACCACCAGAAATATTTCGAGAAGCAAGGCATCCGCGCATGCCATACGTCGTAGCGGTTTGCGACGGACCATGTGGGCTGGGACTTGGCGCGGCAAACGGAGGGGGATGTTTCAGTTACGGGGTGCTGGTGTCATTTGAAAAAAATCATTAGTGTGGTGGCAGTTTAAATGCAGGAGCAATCACAAATTCCCACAACTTTCCGATTACCCACATTCCGATTACTCCTAGAATCGGCAGCAGGACGCCGCCTGCGTAAATAATCTTGCCGACGTGCCGCAACTGTTTGTCGTGTTCTTTTGAGGCTTCGGTTAGCTGTTCAATCGACCGTTTCAATTCCCCAAGTGTACCCTTCATGTCGAAGACGGCTTGCAACATAAAGTCATAGTTCTGGCTTGGATAAGAAGGTGCGCCTTCCGCCATTCTTTGCGGTGTAGAGGGTGGGCCGCTTTCGCGTTGTTCGCGTGCGCTCATGGTGTGTTGGCTTTCGTGGCCATCCAATCCCAAATGTTCTTGCTTCCGAATCCCCAATATCCAGAGATCAGCGCCACCATGCAAGACCCCTTAGCGCCGGTTGAAATCCCTAATTCATTGGACAGTTCTATCGCAGTACTGCCACGGCCCGCGACTACATACTGACCAGCTCCAAGGCGCAGATATTTTTCAGAATAATGTTCGTCCAACGCAGCCTTTACGTTGGCGTCGTCGCTGAAACTCATTACAACAAACAGGGCCATTGCTTCTTAACCTCACTTTGTAGGTTAAGTGCGCGCGTGCGCTCAGTTCAAGAGCAATTCAACGGGCCATACGGATTCGACAAGGCCAGCCGCCATAGCCGGAGTGACACGTAACGTTGAATGTACGCGGCAGAAGTTATACCAAGCGAAGTGCAAAGACAAGGCCGCTTTCAAGTTATCTAGCTTCTTGGAGTAAGCAATCGTCAAACGTGCAAACCGCTTCATCTGCATGCGAATCGTGAGGTTTTGGCGTTCAATGTGTGACGTAGAAATCAGGTGCGACTTCGGGTTTCCGCTGACTGGGACAGGTCTCGCATCCACCAGATCGCCGGGGCTGTACGCAGAGCGTGAATCGTTCTCGTACACTTTGACCAGCATCGCGTAGTCCACGTCTCCACCGAATGCACCCTCAACCGCAGGGTAATAGGCTCGAAATCCATCTGAGGTTAGCTGCACGCGATTGGCGAGCCGCGCCGCCAGGTCTTTCATAAAATACCAGGCGTTCACCGAGTTTCGCTTTCCGATGCGGAAGCAAGGAATGAGCTTCGATTCAGAATCCATCGCAACGAACACGTACTGATCGCCAAACTCCAGGTTGTCCTCGGGCCGCAAGAAACGCTCGTGTTTTCCAACATACGTCCACAACTCGTCAACTTGCACGACCTTGGCCGGGATTTCTCGCATACGTTCGTCCAGAATTCGCTCGCAGCGTTCGCCGACGCGCAGAAGCACGCGCATAACGGTTTTGTGTTCGACGCCGACCAAGCGTGCCGTCGCGCGGATAGAGCAACCCTCTACCAACGAATTGATGATTTGGGCTTGTTTCTCAACGGGCAGGACGTTCATTTCGGCTTGCCTTTTCTGCGGAGCGAGCCGAAAATGCTGACTTAGGGTTCGGCATGCGGGTCACTCCGCTTGCTGGATTTGGCCCCGTTCTCAGCTCGTAACTGAGGCGGGGCTTTTGTTTGCTGGACGTTTATATACTCGCCCGAGCAAGTAGTCAAGAAAATAATGAGCAAGTATTGCTTTTCCTCCCCGAGCATGTATAATGGCTTCGAGGTAAAGCGATGACTAACGACCTGACAAGCGACGCCGCCCGCAAGCTGTCTAAGCTGGGAGCTGCTAAGGGTGGTAGGGCGAGAGCGAGCGTATTAACCGCGACAGAGCGTCGCGACATAGCCAAGAACGCAATTGCCGTCCGTTGGGCCAAATACAAAGACGAGACTTTCCCGCCGAAAGAGGCTCCCAAACAGGCCTCGGACTCACCGGAAGATGCCCTGCCGTTCTCGATGTTTCGGGGAAACCTAAAGATTGGGGATATGGATCTTGAATGCCACGTTCTGAATGATGAGCGAAGGGTTTTCACTCAACGCGAGGTTGTGCGTGTATTGAGCCATGGGCGCGAAAGCGGCAATTTGGCTAGATACTTGGACCGCAACCCTTTGTACACCAATCAGTTCTCGGCGGGCCCGGCTATTGACTTCAAAATCCCCGGAAGTCCGACTATCGGCAACGGATACGAGGCGACACTTCTAATCGAGATTTGCGAGCTGTATCTAGAAGCTCGACGGCAAGAGCTGCTCAAGCCTAGTCAAATGAAATTGGCGAGCCAATCAGAAATCATTATGCGTAGCTGCGCAAAGGTCGGGATTATCGCCCTGATCGATGAGGCAACGGGATTTCAGGAGGTCCGTAAGAAGCGAGCCCTACAGATCAAGCTTCAAGCCTTCATTGCCGAGGATATGCAGGAATGGGCCCAGATGTTCCCGCCTGAGTTTTGGTTTGAACTGGCTAGACTTGAAGGCATTCACTATTCCCCGAGAAACAGACCGCTTCGTTGGGGAAAATACGTCATGGCATTTGTCTACGACACAATCGATAAGGATATGGGACAGGCCCTACGAGTCGTTAACCCCGATCCGCATTTCAAACAGAATGACCATCAGTTGCTAACTGACTTTGGCCGTCAGCAAGTGCATGACCAAATTCAGAAGGTCGTAACGATCATGAAACTCTGCGAAAACATGAAGGAATTTAAGCAGAAATTCGATAGGGTCTTCAAAAAGACGGCCTTGCAAATGAGTTTCTCGGACTGGGAGCCGACAAAGTGAACCGGTGGTGGCCTCTGCTATCCAGACCGCCACCAATCGCATCTAATCCAAAAGACACCAGCACCCAGTTACGGCAATTCGTTGACGATTTCCGGCCGGGTATTATAGTATTGTAGGGTTTTGGGGGAAACGGGCGGCCTCCGTATTGCATCTAATACAGTTGTACCCGTAGGCGCGGGGAAGCTGGGTGCGAGCGAAATTTAAGTTCAGCAGCGGGTTCAGGGGATCGTCTCATTTATCCGTCCACACGTATCTAAACTAGGAGTGCGCCGGGGTGTCCCAACCGGTACGCGGGCGCTTGTGATTCCGGGGCGTTAGGCCGATTAGGCATATTGGAGAGAATTTGTGACGCTGGCTCTTGAGGAAAAATACGATCAGGTAAGGCAACTCATCACCATGGGCAAGGAGCGGGGCTACCTGCTCTATGATGAGGTGAACGATATTCTGCCCGCCGAGGTTCATTCCTCGGAAGAAATCGACGATTTACTTTCAACCTTCGAGCGCTACGGCATCGATGTGTACGAGGACCTTTCGACGGCGAAGGCCGCGCTGGCCGCCGCGGATGCCGATGGTGGGGCGGAACCTCCGAAGGATGACACGCCGATCGCGGCGGCGTCTGAAGACGGCGACCTCGACCTTACTCCCGGCACTCTGGAAAAAACGAACGATCCCGTCCGCATGTATTTGCGCGAGATGGGCACCGTTCCGCTGCTGACGCGCGAAGGCGAAGTTGCCATCGCCAAGCGCATCGAGCGCGGCCAGCTGCTGGTGCTGAAGACCATCACGCGCGCGCCACTGATCCTGAAAGAGTTGCTCCAGGTCGGCGAGGATCTGCGCAATGGCTCTCGCTCGATCAAGGAAATCGTTCAGTTCGACGACGAGGAGCTGACTGAAGAAAAGATCGAGGCAAAGACCAAGGAAACGCTGAAGCAGATCGACAAGATCGCCAAGCTCTACCTGCTGGCGATGAAGCTGGCTGCTAAGCTCGAAAAACTTCCCCGAGCGAAAAAGCGTTCGTACCTCCACGCGAAGTATGCCGTGTCGCGCACGCGTATCGAGATGTCCGGGCTGATGCGCGAGCTCGATTTCAATCCGCTCGAAAAGAAGCGGCTGATCGACAAGATTCACCAGACCGTCGAGCGCGTTCATTTCCTGGAACGCGAGACGGTGAAGCTCGAGCGCCGCGTGGAAGCTTCCAAGGCCGAAGTGCAGGCCGAAGCACGCAAAGATCTGCGGGCGCGCCGGCAGGAACTGGCTGAAATCGAACTCGCGAGCGAAGTCAGCCCCGCTGAACTGAAGCGCGCGATCGGCGTGATCCTGCGCGGCGAGGCGGAAGCGGCGCAGGCCAAGGACGAGCTGATCGAAGCCAACCTCCGGCTCGTCGTTTCGATCGCCAAGAAATACACAAACCGCGGCTTGCAGTTCCTCGACCTGATTCAGGAAGGCAACATCGGACTGATGAAAGCCGTCGATAAATTCGAATGGCGCCGTGGCTATAAATTCTCGACATACGCGACCTGGTGGATTCGCCAGGCCATCACCCGCGCCATCGCCGATCAAGCCCGCACCATTCGCATCCCCGTGCACATGATCGAGACGATCAACAAACTGGTGCGCACGCAGCGCCAGCTGGTGCAGGAGCTTGGCCGCGAGCCTACCTCTGAAGAAATCGCGAAGCGGATGGACATCCCCGTCGCGAAGGTGCGCAAGATTTTGAAAATCGCGCAAGAGCCGATTTCTCTCGAGACTCCCATCGGCGAAGAGGAAGATTCGCATCTCGGCGATTTCATCGAGGACAAGGCCGTGGTCTCGCCATCCGATGCCGTCATTAACCTCAGCCTGAAGGAACAAACCTCTTCCGTGCTGAAGACGCTGACGCCGCGCGAGGAAAAAGTGATCAAGATGCGCTTCGGCCTCGACGATGGCAGCGAGCACACGCTGGAAGAAGTCGGCCAGTCGTTCGCCGTCACGCGCGAACGCATCCGCCAGATCGAAGCCAAGGCGCTGCGCAAGCTGCGACATCCGTCGCGTTCGCGCAAGCTCCGCGCCTTCCTGGAAGGCTCCGCCAACGATTACTAGGTTTGGGGGCCCCGGAATTCGGCGATCATTTCAATCGTTCCGACGATGTGTCGGTTGAACTCAGGAAGCTCCTCGGCCGGAATCCAGTCTTGTTGGTGAATGGCGGCGCCCACGGTCCGTCGTTCGAATCGTGTCCGGTCATCCGTTTGGACACGGAACCGCGTTACAAATCCCGCTTCAATTTCAGGCGCCTTGGCATTCCAATCCCGTGCAATTTGGCTGGCATGTTCCTCGTTCTCGACTGGGTAGAAGTAGGGCTGCCCTTCAAGTCTTGGAGGGAATTCGGCGAATCCTGATTGTTCGATCAGGGCGAGTTCTTTCGGGCCGACGGGACGGAACAGTAAAGTTGTTTCGGCGGCGCAGGAATCACTCATGGCCATCAAGCATCGAGCAAGGATTCCAACCTGTTCAGCGCGTGGAACCAGTAAGACTTCATCTTCGCGGACTCCTTCGAACTCGAAAGCTTGCCGTGGTCGACGGCGACCTGCGTCTTGGCCTCGCCCTTTGCGTAAAATCCCACGCTCAGCCGCGAATCGCCCCATTTCCCGCGCACCCATTTCCCCGGGGTCGCCGTGGTAATTTCAAGCTGGCCGTTCGGCAGCCATTTCTTCCGCAGCTTGTCGTCGGTCCACGCGGCAAACGCCCTCGCCATGGGGGCAGCAATCGTCCGGCTGCCGGACGCGCTGAACTCACCGTCGCATTTCTGAAACTTTCCTCGAAGCCCGCGCTCGTGTTCATACGCCACGGCGACCATCTGCCCCCACCATGGGCCAACAGATTGGCTCTGGTTGAGGTAGGCAGCGATATCTTTGTGCACCATTTTCTTGGCGCCGGCCTTGTCGAGGATCTTGAACCATTCAGCCCAGACCTTTCCCGTGGCCGCCTTCACCGCTTCATCGCTCGTCCGCTTGTTTTCTCTTGGCTTGTGCAAGATTGATCCCCCCTCGCGCGCCGTAATTCGGACAGCCGGAAAACCGTAATATAATTCGCCCGTTTTCCGCAAGGAGAGTATCGGTGCCGCACAAGACCGTCGAAAAGCCGCGCGAGCCCGAGCGCGATTATTCGCACCGCTCGCTGCTCGATAAGCTCGGCGTGAAGCCGGGTCAGCGAATCTGCGTGCTCGGCGTCGAGGATGCTGCGTTTCTGAAGGATCTAGCCGCCAGGGTGCCAAGCGCAACGAATCGAAAGCCTCAGAAGGGATCGGATCTGATCTTTCTGGCCGCCGAGGACCTCAAATCGCTCGCGCGAATCCACTCGCTCGAGCCGCACATGCAGCCTAACGGCGCCATTTGGGTGGTTTACCCGAAGGGCCAGCAGCACATCCGCGAAGCCGACGTAATGGCCGCCGGAAAATCCGCCGGCTTCACCGACAACAAAATCTGCCGCTTCTCCGAAACGCACACGGCCCTGCGCTTCGTAATCCCCGTTGACCGCCGCTAGGGTTTCGCGCGCGCTTTTTGCAACTTTGTCGCGATTTCTTCAGACGGTATCCTAAGCCGTGACATTGTGCAGCAAAGCGCGAGACTTTTGTCCGCAGCGGACTCAGACACAGCCCCGCAATGCGAACATACGATCTCCTTCATGTGGCTACCTATATAGCAACTGGCGAGATCGCAACCACGGTTTGTTTATGGCGGGCGCTCTCTGCAGGACAGACATATGATGTTCTCATGGCCACCAATCTCGACGTCTTCGGGCTCACGGTCGAGCTGCCGACGCAAGCCGGCTGGATTCGCCCGGTAAACGACGTCTCGTTCGCGCTCGGCGCGGGCGAAACACTCGGCATTGTTGGCGAATCGGGTTCGGGCAAGACGATGCTCGCGCTCGCACTCATGGGCCTGGAACCGAAGGGCGCGCGCCTAACGGGCGAAGCCTGGCTCAGCCCGCGGGCCAAAAACGGAAATGGAGATGGAAGTGATGCGTCCCCAGCCGCGGGCGAAAATCTTCTCACCGCATCACGCAAAGTCATGTGGAATCTGCGCGGCGGAGAAATCGCCATGGTGTTTCAGGAGCCCATGACGGCGCTGAATCCCGTCGTCCGCGTCGGCGCGCAGATCGAGGAAGCCATTCGGGCCCACGAACCGCGCCTCGCCCGTGATGAAATCCGCCGTCGCGCGCTCGAATCGCTCAAACGCACCGCGATACCCGAGCCCGCCCACCGCGCTAACCAATATCCCCACGAGCTTTCCGGCGGCTTGCGCCAGCGCGCTCTGATCGCCATGGCTTTGGCGGCCGGCCCGCGCGTGCTGATCGCGGATGAGCCCACCACGGCGCTCGATGGCACCGTACAAAAACAGATTCTCGAGCTGCTCGCCGTGCTCGGCCGCGACTTGAAGCTTTCGATGCTTTTCATCACGCACGATTTCGGCGTCGTAGCGCAAATCGCAGATCGAGTTGCCGTGATGTACGCCGGAAGAGTCGTCGAGCAGGGTCCCACCGATGAAGTCCTGCGCTACCCCCGCCATCCCTATACGGAAGGCCTTCTCCGCGCAGCGCCGCGCCTAGCCCGCGAAAAGCTCGTCGCCATCCCTGGCACAGTTCCCCCGCTCGCCGAGCTGCCGCCAGGATGCGCGTTCGGTCCACGCTGCGCGAAGCACATTGCCGCATGTGACGCGGCCGTTCCTGAGTTGATTCACGCAGCCGGTGCATCCGAAAACCATCGCGCGCGGTGTATCCTTGTCAAATAAACGGGTGAAGTGAACGCTCAAATGGCCAGTCATCAGCAGCAAAGAGATCTGGTGCGCGAACAGTTCACGCGCACCGCGCAAGTGTTCGGCGACTACGCCGTTTCCAGCCGCGTCGCGGAAGCCGAGCGCCTCGCGCGTATGGTGAAAGCCGGCCCGGCGGACCTGGCCGTCGATCTCGCGTGTGGACCCGGCACGCTCGCGCTGCGCTTCGCGCGCCACGTTCGCTGGATTTGCGGCTTTGATCTTACTCCGGCGATTCTCGAGCGCGCCCGCCGCAGCGCCGCCGCCGAAGGCCTGGCCAATCTCGAATTCGCCATTGGCGACGCGCAATCGCTACCCTTCCCGGACACCTCGCTCGATATCGCGGTGACGAGCTACAGCGTTCACCATTTCCCCGATCCCGCCCGCAACATCGGTGAAATGGCCCGCGTCGTACGTCGCGGCGGACGCGTCGGCATCCTGGATATTTGCCTTCCGGATGATCCGGCGATTTCCGCGGTCAACACGCGCATCGAAAAGCTGCGTGACGCCTCGCATACGCGCACGCTCTCGCGCGGGGAATTTGAAAGACACTTCGCGGCGCACGGCCTGCGCGTGCTTGAGACCGGCGTCGAGGAAAATTCCCGTTCGTTCGACCACTGGATGCTCGTCGCCGGCCTAAAACCAGGCGATCGGAATTATGCGGAGGCGCGCCGCCTGATGGAGGCATCGATTCCGAACGACACCGCATGGTTCCATCCGCGATTTGAGCCCGGCGAATTCGGCCAGCCCGAGCTCGTCCTCACGAATACGACGTTTTTTATCGCTGGCGAAAAACTCTGAAATGGCCGCCGATGCCCTCCTGGAAGTCCGCGAACTGCGAAAGCGCTACGCCATCGCCGGCAACCTGCTCCATCGCGCCGAAGGCGATCCCACGCGCTCGATCGGCCCTTCCGTCGGCGTCGATGGCGTCAGCTTCTCGCTCGCGCCCGGCGAGACGCTCGGCATCGTCGGCGAATCCGGCTGTGGCAAGACCACACTCGCGCGGATGTTGCTCCGCCTGATCGAACCCGATTCGGGAGAGATGAATTTCCGCGGGCAGGACTGGCGCAGCGCCCGCGGCGCCAGCTTGCGCTCCCTGCGCCGCCGCATCCAGATGGTATTCCAGGATCCCATCGCGTCGCTCAATGCACGCATGCGCGTTGGCACGATCGTCGGCGAGCCGCTGGCAATTCACGAGCCGCGCCTTTCGCGCTCCGCCCGCAACGCGCGCGTCGCGCAAATCCTCGCCGCCGTCGGCCTGGGCACCGAAGCGCTCGAGCGATACCCGCACGAATTCTCCGGCGGACAGCGCCAGCGCATCGGCATCGCCCGCGCGCTGATTCTGCGTCCCGAGCTCGTGGTTGCGGACGAGCCCATCTCCGCACTCGACGTTTCCGTCGGTGCGCAAATTCTGGAATTGCTCGATCGTCTGCGCCGCGAGCTCTCGCTGACGCTGATCCTGATTTCGCACAGCCTGCCCGTAGTCGCGCAGCTCGCTACACGCGTCTCCGTGATGCAAGCTGGGAAATTCGTCGAATCCGGCACTGCCGATCAAGTCCTGCGCGCCCCGCAGCATCCCTACACGCAAGCCCTCATCGCCGCGGTCCCCGAAATTCCCGCCTGAGCTGCTTCATCGGTCGATCGAACCAAACATCTGCGGCGAGCGCAAACGCTCCAGCAACCGGACAACCTCTCGGCGATTGTTCTCCCAAGCGTAGTCCGGCGCGTTCGTCCCGAAATTGTCCGTCGTTTCAAGGTTCGCGCCCTCGCGATCAACGCAACCGCGACGCCATCACGACCGCGAGAGCAATTCCGGCTCTCACGAACTAAATCCGCCGTTCGATGTGGGGGAAATCCAGCCAGACTTTCACGCCGCAGAAATGCGAGCCTTCCGTGCAGATCGGAGTCGAAATCCCGGTCCGCAAATAGCACGGCGGACCGATGTAGCGGCCGAGCGCCGGCAGCGCCCGCCGCACCTGCTCGACCTCTTCAATCGACGCCTGATAAATTTCTTCCTGCGCGTTGAAACACGTGCGCATCGTCCATTTGTGCAGCAGGTGCAGCAGCGAGCCTGATTCCACGAGCCGGATCGCCTTCGCATTCGGCAGCAGATACAAAGCGAATTCCACCGGGACGCCGCGATCAATCAACTCATTCTTCGCGGTCCACGCCTCTTCCATCGCCTGCTGGTAAATTTCGAGCGCGCGCGGATTGTCGCGGATCAGCATCGGCGTGATGTAGTCCGGCGAGCGCGTGTCGGCCAGCGTAAGCAGTGGACGCGAGCCCGGAACCATCCGGTGTCGCTGGTCTTGACTATCGGCGGTATGGCTGATTTTCTTTGCAAACGTGAAATGCGCATGTTCGAGCGCCCGCATCATCGGCGCGTGCACGCCTACGTTCAGCGTCTCCCGTCGGTAAGGATTGCGCGCCGGATTCAGCACACGATCGAGTGCTTCCGCGTCGTCGCACTCGGTCGCGGTCACACCGATCACCGCGCGATACGCTTCGGCTATCGCCTCGATCGCTCGCGGAGAAAAATCCAGCAACTTCGAGGTAAGTGCCGCGAGCCGCGCGTCGAATTCCCGCGCAAACGCTTCACCATCTCGCGCCTGCGATTGCTTCCATTCCGGCATGTCCTGCATCGCACCGTTGTCGAAGCGGTCGAAAAACTCCGCATCGACCTCGCGCACACGCGCCACCATCTCGCCCACCACGTGCCGCGCCTCGCTCGGCGTGTCGTTCGCCGCCTGCATACGCCACAGCCGGTACAGCACGATCCCGGAGATCGTGTGCACCATGGTGGTGAACGCCGCAACCGGCAGCACGTAACGCGCAACTTCGATCGCCCGCTTTTCCGATTGCCGCGCCACCTTCTGCGCGCGCCGCGGATGCGACATCGCGCCCACGTGCCAGATGTCGCCCAAAATCTCGCGCGCCGTCGGCTCCAGCACGCGCGTCAGCTCGCGATAGCGGTCCCACGCCCGCGCCACCGCGCGCTCGTAAATCGCGCGCTCGTCTGCTCCGAATTGCGCGCTCGCCGCCGGAACGTAAGCCTGCGCGCGGTCCAGCCGCACGTAGCGCTGGCTTTGCTGTTCGGAATTGTGAAAGGGATGTGCGTGCAGGAACGACCACACGAATTGCCGGCTCACGTTTTCGAGGCCGAATTCGAAATGCGCGTGCTGGTAAACGGTGTGATGTCCGCCGAAATACGTGCCCGCGCCGATCGTCAGGCGCTGCTTCTCAGTCACTTCCTCGGGAACAACCAGATGCGGCGAATAGCACGTCCGCGCCGCTGCAATCGCCGAATCCAGCGGATGCGCGAACGCATTGCGCAGCGTCACGCGCGGGGCTGCCGTTTCCACCTGCGATCCGGTTCGAGAGTCGGGAACGGGCGACAATTGCGCGGCCATCTTCACGGCATTATACGCCGCATGTCGCAATTCTGAGCGAAGGTGTGGACACCTGCATGGCGCCTCATAAGCGTGAGATCCGCCCGTGCTTGGACTTCGGGCGATCGGCGATGTGCCGCGGCACGCCGGTGGGATCGGTCAGGTACCGCACGCGCTGCCAAACTCGGAATTTTGTTTCAGACGATGCAGGATCCGAAGCGGTCCCTGGGGAAAAGCCGCCCAGTCCGCTACTTCTTCGCGGCCGCCATCGAAGCCTTCTTGTCCGCGTACTTCTTCGTGAAGCGTTCCACGCGGCCGGCCGTATCGATCAGCTTCTGCTTGCCGGTGAAAAACGGATGACAGCTCGAGCAGATTTCCGTGCGGATCGCGTTGCCCTTGATGGTCGAACGCGTCTCAAACGTGCTGCCGCAGGCGCAGTGCACCGTGACGACGTGATAATCGGGATGAATGCCTTCTTTCATCGAAATGCTCCTGTCTGCCGGCCGGTCTGCGCGAAGAAAAACCCGGTGAACCGTTCGCGTCGCTAGGCCCGCGGGGAAGCTCAATTATACGCGAAAACTCGCTGCTTTTAACGATTAGATGACGCATGCACCCGCCGGGATTCGGTCGTCAGGACCCGGTGAAAAACAGCGGGGCGCCGAGCTTCGAATGGTAATTCGGGCGGTAACGATCCGTATTGTACAGCGTGGCGACGTCGACTTTGCGCGCGCCCAGGCTCACGTCCGGCAGCGGGATATGCGCGTAGCAGCCCTTCTGTACGCCGACCATTCGCCCGGTGACCCCTTCGCGGATCAGCTCGACGGCGATATTTGCGAACGTAGTCGCTGCGATCTGATCGATCGAATCCGGCTCGCCACTGCGCAGGTCGTAGGTCAGGTCGCTGACCATGGTCTCCTGTCCGGTGCGTTTTTGTACTTCTTCCGAAAGCGCTAGGCCGATGTCCATCTTCTTCTTGTGGCCGTAGGCGTCCGCCTCGCCGTATTCCTTCACGGCACCCTGCGTCCAGATCGCGCCCTCCGAGACGACCACCAGCGCGTAGTTGCTGGGATTGTTGGCCTTGTCCTCCATCAGCAGTCCGCAGACGCGATCGATCTCGAACGGATGCTCGGGAATCAGGCAGCGCGTCGATGTGACGTAGGCCGTGTAGAGTGCGGTGAAGCCGGCGTCGCGCCCGAAAATGCGGAAAATTCCGATGCGCTCGTGCGAGCCCACAGTGGTGCGCTGCCGCGTGATTGACTGTTTTGCTCGCGTCACCGCTGTCGAGAACCCGATGCAGTACTCCGTGCCCTGCACGTCGTTGTCCATCGTCTTAGGAATGGCGACGACTGGGAATCCCGCCGCGGAAAGCACGGACGCAAAGCTCAGCGTATCGTCGCCACCGATCGCCACCAGGCAGCCGATGCCGAGCTTTTCCAGATTCGACAGCACGAGCGAGGTGAGATCGTACGTTTTGCCGTCGAAGGGCAGCTTTTTCAGCTGGTCCTTCGGCAGATGCTTCGGCAGCTTCGATTCGGGCACTTTGCCTGGGTTGGTGCGGGACGTATGCAGCACCGTGCCGCCGGTGCGATCGATTGCCCGCGTGTTTTCGCGCGTGAGCTCGCGGATGTAGGCGGGATCTTCCGCGCTGGTCATATAGGTCAGGCCGGCCCAGCCCTTACGGATGCCGACGACGGGCCGGCGAATTTCGCTGCCGCCATAGACGACGGATTTGATCACGGGATTCAGCCCGGGCACGTCGCCGCCGCCCGTCAGGATTCCGATTTTCTCGTTCGCGCTCACCGTGCTCTTCTCCGGCCGCGTCCTTTGGCGCGATCAACGATACATCGCGCGTCCCCTGGGTCCGCGGCGCTCCCGCACCCGATCATGATAAAGGCAAAGTGCGTGCGTGGCGAGCGAGTGTTCCAATCGGTGCGATCAGAAAGACCGATCAGTACATGCGGATCGCTGCGCCATTCCGGTACAATGTTCGTGCCGAAAGATTTGTTCGTCTCGGCGACTACCATTCGGAGCTTCGCATGCGTCGTCTGGCACTGCTTCCCGCCGTTTTTCTCGCTGCTTGCATTTGTCTTCGACCTGTTGCCAGCGCGCCCAAACCGCTGCAGATCTATTTTGTCGACGTCGAAGGAGGGCAATCGACGCTGATCGTCGATCCGCAGGGCGAATCGCTGCTGATCGACACGGGCTGGGGCGATTTCGACGGCCGCGACGCGGACCGCATCGTGGCCGCCGCGAAATCGGCCGGCATCGACCACATCGACGACGCGATCATTACCCATTACCACTCCGATCACGCCGGCGGAGTGCCGCAGTTGGCCGCGAAGATGAAGATCGGCACGTTTTTCGATCACGGTGCGAACACAGAAACTTCTGCGGAGACGACCCGGGCTTACAACGGCTACCTGAAAGTTGCGGCGCAAGCCAAACGCGTGAGCGTGAAGCCGGGCGACGTGGTGCCACTCAAGGGCATGCACGTGCAGGTGCTGACGGCGGCGGGCGCGGAGATCACCGAGCCGCTGCCCGGCGCGGGCCAGCCCAATCCGCTTTGCGCGAGCGAGCCGAATTATCCGCCCGACCCGAGCGAAAATTCGCAGTCCGTCGGCGTACTGATCACGTTCGGCAAATTCCGGTTCATCGATCTGGGCGATTTGACGAACCTGAAAGAACTTGGTCTGGCGTGCCCGAAAAATCTGATCGGGACCGTGGACCTCTATCTGACCACGCATCATGGAACCGCGCATCCCGGAACCGGCGATGGATCGAACGCGCGCGCCATCGTGGACATGCTGCATCCGCGCGTGGCGGTGATGAACAACGGCGCGATCAAGGGCGGCCATCCCGTGGCCTGGCAGATCGTGCACGATTCACCGGGGCTCGAGGATTTGTGGCAGCTGCACTATTCGATCCAGGGCGACAAGGACCACAACGTGGACGAGAAATTCATCGCCAACGTGGGTGGAAACGACCAGGGCCACTACATCAAAGTGACCGCCGAGCCCGATGCGACCATGACCGTGACCAATTCCAAGAATAACTTTTCGAAGACTTACACCCAGTAGCGGCGGCCTCCATGGGTTTCATGGGCTGAGGGCGGCGAGCATTTCGCTGAATTCCATATGCAGGCCGTGCGGCAAGACTTCCTGATCGACAATGCGGCGAACGAGTTCCTGGTTTTCTTCGGGGCTGGTATACGCGCGGTTGATGTCGGCGATGCTGATGCGGCGCTGGTCTTCGTGGATACCCTCGAAGGTGTCGCCGACGTCCACCATGCCCTCCTCCACGACGGAAAAGTAAATTCCCGAGCGGCGGCTGGCGAGAAATCGCTTCACCATGTCCGAACGGTCGAAGCGGATGGCGAGTTTGAAGCAGGGCATGCGCGGCTGCACAACTTTAACGACGGCTTCACCGATGCGAAAATGATCGCCGATGAAGGCGTTTTTTTCCAGGAAACCTTCGGTCGTGAAATTTTCGCCGAAATTTCCCCAGCTGAATTCATACTCCGGCAGCTCGTCGCGCCAATAGTTGTAATGTTCGGAGGGATACGCATAGACCGCTTTGTTCTTTCCGCCGTGGACGTTGAGGTCCGACTGCAGGTCGCCATCGAGATTCATGCGGCGAAGCAGCCGCGGGCCGGGAACCGGGGATTTGAAAATGCTGGTGGTGACTTCCAAATTTGCCTGGCCGTAGTGCAGGTGGCGCGGCAAGCCCACATTGAGCGAGATGATCTTCACGGCCTGCAATCCAGGACGGCGGCGCCGTCGACGCGGTCGCTTTTCAGGTCGTTGAGGGCGCGATTGGCTTCGCGCAGCGGGTAGAGCGTGGTCTGCGAGTGGATGGGAATTTCGGCGGCGACGCGCAGGAAATCCTCGCCGTCTTTTCGCGTGTTGTTCGCGACGCTACGGATGACGCGCTCCTGATAGAGGAGACTGTAATCGAAAGAGGGGATCGGGCTCATGTGAATGCCGCCGAGAACGAGGACGCCGCCTTTTTTGAGCGCGGCGAGAGCCGGAGGTACAAGTTCTCCGGCGGGCGCGAAAATAATCGCGGCGTCGAGCTTTGCCGGCGGCGCGTCGGTGGCCTCACCAGCCCAGACAGCGCCGAGCGAGAGCGCGAGCTGCTGGTGTTTGGCCCCGCGCGTGGCGGCATAAACTTCCGCTCCCCAGTGACGCGCGACTTGAATCGCCACATGCGCGGCGGCTCCGAAACCGTAAAACGCAAGCTTCGCACCGTGCTTGATTCCCGAAAGGCGCAGGCAGCGGAATCCGATGATCCCGGCGCAGAGCAGCGGCGCGGCGTGCTCGTCGGCGAAGGATTCCGGAAGCGCGTAGACGAAATCCTCGCGCGCCACGGTGAGCTCGGCGTAGCCGCCGTCGACGGTCCAGCCGGTGAACGTGGGATGGTCGCAGAGATTCTCCGCGCCGGTGCGGCAGAATTCGCAGGTCTGGTCGGTGCTATGCAGCCAGGGGATGCCGACGCGATCGCCGATTTTGAATCGGTGCGCGCCTTCGCCGAGTTGTTCGACTCTACCGACGATCTGATGACCGGGAATCACCGGGGATTTTTTCGGCGGAAGCTCGCCTTCGACGACGTGCAAATCGGTGCGGCAGATTCCGCACATTTTTACGCGGACGAGGATTTCGCCCGGGCCCGGTTCGGGGTCGGACGCGTCGGCGAATTCAAGCGGATTGCGCTCGATCGGCGCGGGGGAGTCAAGCAAACAGGCCTTCATCGCGCCCTCCGCTCCGACGCCATCGAGGGGTTGCTAAGCGAAAGCAAAAAGCCTGATTTTGGGCGATCAGAAAGTGTCCCCGGCTTTTGTTTTCCGCGGGTTACCAGGAGTTCGAATCCCGGGATTGGGCCATTAGGAATCGACTGGGAGGTTGGGCTTGCCGCGCGCGTACCGCGATGCGGGCGCCCGGCGTGGCCGCCCCGGAATCGGAATTCTTCTTCGCGAACCATCGCCCTTCCACGCTATCACACGATGCAAATTTTCAGTGCGGCGCGAGCGCCCTAACTCCCGATTCCAGAGCGGGTGAGATGGATTTCTAATCGCGAACGACTTGCGACCGAGATGGCCGGGAGGACACGGGGGTTAGCCAGCGGAAAAGGTAGGTAGCGGTGAGGGCGCCGGCAGTTTGTGCGAGCAGAAAGAATGGCGCGTCTGCGGGACGGATGCCGGAGAACGTGTCACTGAAGGAGCGGGCAATGGTTACGGCGGGATTCGCAAACGACGTGGAAGCTGTGAACCAGTAGGCTGCGGTGACGTATGCGCCGACTGCGAGCGCGACAACTGTCGGGCTGACCTGCGAGCTGCCGCGAATCACGGCGAGCAGGCCGAATGTGGCGATGAACTCGCTGAAGACGATAGCGGGCCCGCTGCGCGCGTGCTGCGAGAGCGCAATATACGGCAAGTGAAACATCAAGTGCGCGGTAACTACGCCGCAGAGGCCACCGAAGATCTGCGCGAGCACGTACGGCAGAGTTTCAACCCAGGCCAGCTTTCGATCGAGAGCTTCGGCCAGCGAGACGGCCGGGTTGAAATGCGCGCCGGAAATGGGGCCGAACGCGAGGATCAGGGCGACGAGGGCAGCGCCAGTGGCCATGGTGTTGGCGAGAAGCGCGACGGCAACATTGCCCGCTGCCAGGCGTTCGCCCATGATGCCCGAGCCGACGATGGCGGCGACGAGAAACGCGGTGCCGAGAGATTCGGCTGCCAGGCGGCGCGAGAGCGAAGGACTCATTGCTGGCCGATGCGATCAACTTCACGTTTGATGGCGAGCTTGTCCAAGCTCGCAAGCGGGAGGCAGAGGAAAAGACTGATCCGGCGATCGAGCGTCCTGAACGCTTCACGGAAGGCTTTTTCGATTTGCTCCGGCGTGCCTTCTACCGCGGCGGGATCGGGAACGCCCCAGTGCGCCGTCATCGGCTGGCCTGGCCAGACGGGGCAGGTTTCTTGAACGGCGTTGTCGCACACCGTGAAGACGAAATCCATTTTGGGGGCCTCCGGGCGGGCGAATTCATCCAAGTTCTTACTACGAATACCTTCCGTGGAAAGACCGGCGGCTTCGAGCAGTTTCAAAGCCTCGGGCCGTACCTTTCCCGCCGGTCGGCTACCGGCGCTGTACGCCGTGAACGTGGGCGGGCCTTTTCGATTCAAGATGGCCTCGGCCATGATCGAGCGCGCGGAATTTCCCGTGCAGAGGAAGAGGACGTTGTAGCTGTCCATCGGCCATGTCTTGTCACGGTTGCTTGCGCGGCGCAACATGTGCCGCACCTACGGCGCTGTTGCTGCAGCCGAGGCGGATTTGCGGGCGCGGATGAAGGCGCTGGCGAATTTGCCCTCGACCTGCGGGATGATCGCGTCGACATCCAAATCCTTGGCTGTGAGGAACTGGCGAGCGTCCTCGATGTCGTACACCCGCGTGGGCTCAATTTCGATGTCGGAAAATCCGGCGGCGGCGAGCTTGGCGCGGTAGTCGGACTCGTCCATGGCGCCAGCGATGCAGCCCACCCAGAGCTCGACGCTGCGGCGAATGTCGGTGGGAACAGGGCCGCGCACGACAACGTCGGACACGGCGAAACGGCCACCCGGCTTGAGCACGCGGAAGGCTTCCTGCAAGACTCGGTCTTTATTCGCCGAAAGATTGATCACGCAATTGGAGATGACCACGTCGACTGAATCCGCCGGCAGGGGAATATTTTCGATTTCGCCCTTTAGGAATTCGACGTTTGTGCTACCGGACTTGCGCTGATTTTCACGGGCGAGCGCGAGCATGTCGTCCGTCATGTCGAGGCCGTAGGCTTTGCCGCCGGGTGCGACGCGGCGCGCGGAGAGCAGAACGTCGATGCCGCCGCCTGAGCCGAGGTCGAGGACGACTTCTCCGGGCTGGAGCTTGGCGAGCGCCGTGGGATTGCCGCAGCCGAGAGAAGCAGCGACGGCTTCGTCCGGCAGGGCGGCGATCTGCGCGCCATCGTAAAGATTGGCAGTGATGGGATCGCAGGCACAGAGTTCGACGCCACCGCCGCAGCAGGCCTTGCCGCCGCCGGCCGCCTGGCGGGCCGCTTCGCCGTACTTGCTCTTGATCGCGTTATGGATTTCACTTTCGGGCATTGGTCCCCCAAGAGACATATCTGTGTATGCGAATATGAGTAAGGCTAACGCCCTGACTCATATATGTCAACACGAATATGATATATACTCGAAGCATGCGCCGGCACACACCGGAATTTTCGCTCCATACTTTGTTTCGTGCACTGACGGACGCGACGCGGCTGCGGCTGCTGAATCTGATCGCCGACCGAGAAATTTGCGTCTGCTACTTCGTGGAAATTCTGAACATGAGCCAGCCGAAGATTTCGCGCCATTTGGCTTATTTGCGGAAGGCCGGAATCGTGGCGGCGCGGCGCGAGGGAAAATGGATGCACTACCGGCTGGTGATTCCGAACGACGAGGCGGCGGCGCGGATTTTGCGGGAGACACTGCGGCATTTGCGGGAGCGGCCGGAGATGAAGCGCGATGTGGGGCGGTTGAGCGCGGCTTGCTGCGGGCCCGAGAATTTCGTGCTGCTAGAGGGGGCGCCTTCGCCGACGACCTTGCGTGTGGGCGTTTAGCAAGCCGAAGAGCTTGGGGGGCAAGATGCGCGCACCGCCGGCCGAAGAAAAAAAGGCGCGGCCGGATCTTGAGCCCCGCCTTTGCGGAGAAGGGTCGACCGAATTTACGCCCAGCTGTAGCCCAGGTTCGCGATTGGCAGCGAACGGATGCGCTTTCCCGTGACGGCGAAGATTGCGTTGGTGATGGCCGGCGGCATCGGCGGGAGAGCGGGCTCGCCGAGACCGGTCGGAGGATTGTCACTCTTCAGGAAATACACGTCGATTTCCTTCGGGGCCTGCGTGAGGCGCAGAGGCGGGTACTGGTGGAAATTGCTCTGCGTGGCGCGGCCCTTCTCGATCGTGATTTCGTAGCCCATCACGTGGCTCATGCCCTCGATCACCGCGCCCTGCGAAATATTTTCGGCGGCCGTGGGATTGATGGCCCCGACGCTACCGATGTCGCCGACGACCCAGACCTTGTGAACCCTAAGATTGGTTTCCTTGATGACCTGCACCTGGGCGACTTCGGCGAAATAGCCGCGATGGCTGAAGTGGAAGGCCACGCCCATGCCGGTGTCTTTCGGCAGCTTGGTCTTGCCCCATCCGGAACGCTCGCCAACCGTTTCAAGAACGGCCTTCATGCGCGGCCCGTCGAAGGCAACGGGCGCGAAGGCAACCGGAGTTCCCGGCGGAGGCGGCGCCATCGGCAGCGGCGTGTTCGAGAGCAGGTCAAGCCGGAACTGCAGGGGATCTTTTCCGGCGGCATGAGCGAGCTCGTCGATAAAGGATTGCATCACGAAGGCGATGGCGTTACTGCCGGGAGCGCGCATAGCTCCCATGGGCACGCCGCTGGGCATCATGGAAGCGAGCTGCGAGAAATTCGGAATGAAGCGCGAGGGAAATTCCTCGCCGCCCAGGCCGGCGCTCTGGGCGAAGCGATTGTTTTCGCCGAAGCTGACGAAATGGTTGCGCCAGGCGACGAGCTTGCCGCTGGAATCGACCGCGCCCTTGAGGTAGTGGTAGCCGGCGGGGCGGTAGAAGTCGTGCGCCATGTCCTGCTCGCGGGTCCAAAGAAGTTTGACGGGTACGCCGACCTGCTTGGCAATGGAGGCGGCCTCGACCATGTAATCGTTGGTCAGGCGCCGGCCGAAGCCTCCGCCGATGCGGGTGAGGTGGAGCGTGACGTCCTTCTGGTCGATGCCGAGGGCCTTGGCGGTTTGCGCGACGCCGCTGGCGGGCGTCTGGCTGGGCGCCCATAGCTCAAGCTTGCCGTCCTTGAACGAGGCGGAGCAGTTCTGCGGCTCGAGTGGGACGTGCGAAAGGAACGGATAGGAGTAGGCGGCCTCGACGACCTTCGCGCCGGGCGCCGAGAAAGCTGTCTCCACGTCGCCATCCTTTCGCAGCGTCTGGCCGGGATCTTTTTTCGCGAGATCGTCGGCGGTGGCGTTGTAGGTGTCGGTGCCTTGTGCGGCGGTCGGGCCATCATCCCAGACGACTTTGAGGACGTTGTCGCGTGCGTGGCGCGCCTGATACCAGCTGTCGGCCACGATGGCGACGCCGCCTGCAAGCGCAGTAGGATCAGGACCCGGCTCGACGATGAACGCGTGGCGAATGCCGGGCTGCGCCTTCACTTCGTCAAGATTCGCGCTGATTACTTTGCCGCCGAAGACCGGACACTTTTCGTAATTGGCGTACAGCATGCCCGGCGCGGTGAAGTCGATGCCGAAGACGGGCTTGCCAGTGACGATTTTCTTGATGTCGGGATTTGCGGCGTTCTTGCCGATGATGCGGTAGTCCTTCGGATCCTTCATCGTCAGCGTCTTCGGATCTGGGACGGGCATCGAGGCGGCTTTGGTGGAGAGCTGGCCGTAGCTGGCGGAGCGCTTGCTGGGTTCGTGATGCACGCGGCTGGGAGTCGTGGTGCACTCGGAAGCGGGAACGCCCCAATTGTCGGCCGCGGCGGCGATCAGCATGGCGCGGCATTGCGCGCCGAGCTGCCGCATCGGGACCCAGTTGGAGGGCGTGGCGGTGCTGCCGCCGGCTATCTGCGCGCCGTATTTCGCGGGGATCAGGTCGGCCTGCTCGATCTTCACGGCTTTCCAGTCGGCGTCGAGCTCCTCGGCGATCAGCATGGGCAGCATCACTTTAATGTTTTGGCCGATTTCCGGATTCTTCGCGATGAGCGTGATGGCGCCGTCGGGTGTGATGGTAATGAACGATGCCGGCAGCAGCGTGACCGGAGGGCCGAACTGCGGGGCGGCCAGAACTTTTTCGAGGGGCTCGACGTAATACGCCAGCATCATGCCGCCGCCGGCGATCACGGAGGCGCGGAGAAAAGATCGGCGACTAACCAGGGTCGTTTCCATGGAACCTCCTGCGTACGAAATCGTGTTCATCCAGCCGGGCTCGCGCAGCGCTTCAGGAGTGCGCGGCCGCGACGGGCTCTTTCGTTTGCTGCTTGGCGGCGATTTCGGCCGCTTTGTGAATGGCTTTGCGAATGCGGAGATATGTGCCGCAGCGGCAAATGTTGCCGTCCATGGCGGCGTCGATATCCGCGTCGGTGGGATGCGGATTTCTTGCCAGCAGGGCGGAGGCCGACATCATCTGTCCGGCCTGGCAATAGCCGCACTGCGGGACGTCGATTTCCTCCCACGCGATCTGGATGGGGTGCGTTCCGTTTTCGGATAGACCTTCGAGCGTGGTGATGTGCTTCCCGGCGGCGTTCTGAATGGCGGTGGTGCAGGAACGCGTTGCTTCGCCGTTGATGTGCACGGTGCAGCAGCCGCAGAGGGCCATGCCGCAACCGTATTTCGTGCCGTGAAGACCGAGAACGTCGCGCACGACCCAGAGAAGCGGCGTGCCTTCGGGGACGTCGACCGTATGCGGTTGACCGTTCACGATCAATTTGTAAGCCATAGAGTCACCTCCGAAAACCTGAGGGCTGGAACCGAAACCAACGCGGAGAAAGTTAGCACTGCGGGACGGAGGTGTCAATTTCGGTTGCTGCAAACGATTAGAAACAAGGTAGATACGGAATTATATGAATTGAATCGTATGCTTCGACGTCAGCCAGGGCCGCCGGGATTTGTGTTATATAGGACTTTGAAACGAGCGAGGTCGGGCATGGATTCGACGGCAGCGGCGGGACGTTCGGCGAGTGGGATTGCGCACGAATTGGATTTTGCTTCGGCGCTTGCGGCTGCCGAGGCGATTCGGGCGAAGCGCGTTTCCTCGGTCGAGCTGACGCGCCATGTGTTCGAGTGCATTGACCGGTTCAATCCGGCGATCAATGCGTTTGCCTATCAGCTGCGGGAGAGCGCGCTGGCGCAGGCGATGAAGGCGGATGGGGCGCTGGCGCGAGGCGAATCGCTGGGCGTGTTTCACGGCGTGCCCGTCAGCGTGAAGGAAAGTTTCGCGGTCGAGGGGCGGCCTGCGACTTGGGGAATTCCGGCGTTCAAGGATTCAAGGGCCGCGCGGAATTCCGCGGTGGTCGATCGATTGCTGGGCGCAGGAGCGGTGCTGATCGGCGCGACGAATGTGCCCGTGGATTTGCACGATTGGCAAAGCTACAACCCGATGTACGGGCAGACGAATAATCCCTACGATGGGATGCGATCGCCGGGGGGAAGCTCGGGAGGATCGGCGGCGGCGCTGGCGGCGGGATTCGGATTCTTAAGCGTGGGCAGCGACATCGGCGGATCGATTCGCGTGCCATCGAGTTTTTGCGGGATTTATGGGCACAAACCGACGCTGGATTTGGTGAGCCAGCGCGGACACCAGCCGGGCGGCAATCACGCAGCGCCGGGATTCTCCACATTGCTGGCGGTGGCCGGGCCGATGGCGCGCAGCGCGCCGGATTTGCTGGCGGCTTTGAAAGTGATGGGCGGGCCGGATGGTTGGGACGCGAAGGCCTGGAAATGGGAGCTGCCGGCGGCGCGGGCGGCGAGCCTGAAGGATGTTCGCGTGGGGTATGTGATCGACGATCCTATTGCGCCACCGACACCGGAGGTTGGGGCGGTACTGGCGAAAACAATCGACGCGCTGGGGCGGGCCGGCGCGAAATTAAAACCGGGGTGGCCGGCGGGATATCAGGCGGGCGCTTTGCTTGAAACCTATTGCTTCCTGTTGTCCGCATTCGGCGCGAGCATGGCGCCGCCGGGCGCTCCGCAGGAAAATCCGCAGGCGCCGGCGAATCCGGCTGATCCATTCGAAGCGGGGGCGTGCGCGACGTTCCGCGAATGGCAGCAGAAAAACCTGCGGCGCCTGGCGTATCGAGCGCAGTGGCAGGCCTATTTTGGCGAGGTGGATGTGTTTCTCTCTCCAGTGACGTTTGCGCCGGCATTTCCGCACGATCACAGCGAACCGCAATCGCAGCGAAAAATTCCGACCGGTGCGGAGCCGCGAAAGTATATGGAGATGTTGAACTGGATCGCGCACGCCACGCTGACGGGATGCCCGGCGACATCCGCGCCTGTGGGATTTGCGCCCGATGGGTTACCGGTGGGGATTCAGATCATGGGTCCCTACGGGGAGGACGCGACACCCATTGCGTTTGCGGAATTGCTCGCACGCGAGATGGGCGGATTCTCGCCGCCCCCGGGATACGCAAGCGGAAGCAGTGAGGGCTTGGCTTGCACGTCAGCTGGGCGATGAAACCGTTTAGAAATAGCGCCTCATCGCCTACTCGCGCGCGTATCCCGAGGAGTTGCGCCCCGTAGCCCGAAAGCGGCTGCAGGCGGGCGCGCCACGAAACCGAAATCGGGCCTACAGCGCGCCTTTTCGCATTTGGTCGGCGATGTATTCGGATTGGCGGAGGGCCAGGGCTACGATCGTGAGCGTGGGGTTTTCGCCGCCGCTGCTAGTGAACTGGCTGCCGTCGGAGACGAAGAGATTTTTCACGTCGTGCGACTGGCCGTATTTGTTGACGACGCCGTCGCGAGGATTTTCGGACATGCGATTCGTGCCCATATTGTGCGTGGACGGAAACGGTTGGTGGTGCACGGTGCGTTTGGCGCCGATGGATTGGTAGAGGGCGTCGGCCTGCTGAAAGCCGTGGTGCTGCATGGCGAAATCGTTCGGGTGATCGTCCACGTGGACATTCGGAATTGGCATGCCGTACTTGTCCTTGCGATCGGGATGGAGCGTGACGCGATTGTCTTCGCGCGCCAGGTCCTCGCCGATGATCCAGACTCCCGCGAGATTCACGTAGTTGTCGATCCAGGAAGCGCGATCGCGTCCCCATTCGCCGGGCAGCAGGTTCGTGGCGAAGCTGGGCAAGCCCTGCGGAAGCAATTCGAGATTGTAGCCGCCGACGAAACCTCGGCTGGTGTCCAGGCGCGCTTCGTCCATCACAATGCCGGATTGCGCGGTGCCTCGGTACATGTGCACGGGCTTGTCGAAGGCGGCGAAGACGGTGGAGGTGACGTGGCGCATGTAGTTGCGTCCGACCTGCCCGGAGGAATTCGCGAGGCCCTGCGGGAACAGGCTCGATGAGGAATTCAGCAGCAGGCGCGGACTTTCGATGGAATTTCCGGCGACGGCGACGATACGCGCATTCTGGCGCTGGAGCGCGCCGGTGCGGTCGGCGTAGACGACGCCGGTGACTTTGCCGCTGGCGTCGTGCTCGATGCGCAGGACCTGCGATTCGGGGCGGATTTCGGCCTTGCCGGTGGCTTCGGCTTGCGGGATATCCACGTAGAGCGTGGACCATTTTGCGCCGAAGGTGCAGCCCTGCACGCAGAAGCCGGTCTGCTGGCAACCGGCGCGGCCATCGCGCGGGACCGGGTTGATGGCCATGTTGGTGGTCCAATATTTGGTGTAACCGAGCTTTTTCGCGCCGGCGAAGAGAACTTTTCCGTGGGCGCTGGCGGGTAGGCGGGGGATCCCGTGCGTGCCGGTCACTCCCATGCGCATCTCGGCGCGATCGTAGTAGGGCGCGAGTTCATTCAGATCGATCGGCCAATCGAGCAGACTCGCGCCGGCGATGGCGCCGTAGCGCGTGCGCGTTTTGAATTCGTGTTCCTGAAAACGCAGGGCGCAGGCGCCCCAGTGGACCGTAGTGCCGCCGACAAGCTTGCAGGTCCAGGCGGGCAAATCGGCGGAGGACTTTGCCACGTACCAGGAGCCGGAGGATGTGCGCGGGTCGAGCCAGGTGAACGCGCCGAACATCCCGATTTCGTCGTTCTGGAATTCGGTCATTTCCATGCGGCGGCCGGCTTCGAGTACGACGACGGAGACTCCTTTTTTCGCGAGCTCGTTGGCGAGGGTGCCGCCGCCGGCGCCGGAGCCGACGATCACGACTACCGATGAATCGTGGGGATCAAATTTCGGGGGCAACGTTTACCTCCGCGCTGAATTCCGCGCCCGATTCACTGTGGGAGCCAGGGGATGTCGCTGAAGCCGCGGTCACGATAGCCGCCCTGGGCTGAGGACGGGCCTTCATAGCCGAATTTCGCCCAGAGCTCGGGCTGGTTGTAGAGCGGCGTCATGGTGCCGTTGTAAACCTTGCTGAAAAATGCTCCGCCTTCGATTTTCTTGATCGCGGCGATGCGGATAGTTTCGTCAGTGACCTCGGTGTATGGCTTTCGGGCCAAGCCGATCGAAGCGGAGTCCAGTTGCGCGACGCCTTCGGCGAGCAGCTGGCGCGTAGCGGCGTCTTTCGCAGCTTCGTCCCCGAGCGGCGCGACGGCCTTGGCGTAAAACGAATCGTCAAGACGATCGTGCGGGAAAAGATCGCGGGTGAATTTGACCAGCGTCCGCGACTGTTCGGCGCTGAGGCCCGATTCCGTCGCTTTCGTCAGCAGGGGAGCGCCGCCTACCGCTGCGGCCGCCACGGTAGCCGCGCCCGCGCGCAGGAATCCGCGCCGCGTGAATTTGCCCACGAGTTCGCGAAGTAACATGTGTCTCATGTATGGCGTTCCCCCCTCCGCTCTTGTAGGCACATCCTAATGCGTCTTGGGGGAAATCTCCAGCCTGGCGCCGATTACCCGCCTTGGATACGCAGGGCTACTTGAGAAGTTGGCAGGGCGAATGGCGTAATTAGTCTTCTTTTTCGGCGCGGACGGAGACGGTGACGGCGGTTTCGACCGTGGGACGCGGGGCGCGGCGCATGGTGTCCACGAAGACGCGGACGATCTCGGGATCGAATTGATTGGCGGCGCAACGCTCGAGCTCGGCGAAGGCGTCTTCCGGCGTGCGCGCTTTCTTGTATGTGCGCTCGGAAGTGATCGTGTCGTAAGCGTCCGCGATGGCGATCACGCGCGCGCCGTAGGGAATCTGCTCGCCTTCCAGGCGCAACGGATAGCCGGTGCCGTCGTAGAACTCGTGGTGGTGACGAACCATCTCGCGGATGCGGCCCATCGGCTTCAGCGGCTCGAGAATGCGTGCGCCGAGGTCGGTGTGCGTCTTCATCGTCTCCCATTCCGTAGCGTCGAGCGGGCCCGATTTATTGAGGATTGCTTCCGGGATGCCGACCTTGCCGATGTCGTGAAGCAGACCGGCGAGGCGAATCTCTTCCATTTCCGCGGGCGTCAAGCCGAGCGCCTGCGCGATCATCACGGCGTAGGCGGAAACTTTCTGCGAGTGGCCCTGCGTGTAGTGGTCCTTGGCGTCGATGGCGAAAGCGAGTGAGGTGACCGTTTCGACGACCGCAGGCGGCAGCGTGTCGCCGGCCGCATCGCCGCCCTGTTCGCGCAGCGAGCGGGTGAACTGCTCGAGCCGCCGATAAATTTCCTCGAACGCCTCCGGGCCGGTGGAGAAAAGGCGTTTCAGCGTGACGCCGAGATAGGCCTCGAGGACATCTTTCTTCCAGCGCTTACGATCGTTCGGGTCGCCCTGCTCGGCGCTGGAAACCAGGTTGCCGCCCTGATGCTTGGACAAATACATGGAGGAGTCCGCGATCTGGATCAGCTCCTGCGGCGTGGAGCCGTGAACCGGGAACGCCGCGATGCCAAAGCTGGCGGTGATGTTCTTGTCGCGCAGCAACGGATCGGAGGCGATCCATCCGCGGAGTTTGTTGGCCAGCTGGCGAGCCTGCTCAACGGAGGTTTCTGGCATCAGGATCACGAATTCGTCGCCGCCGTAGCGAGCGACGACATCCGAGCGGCGACAATTCTGCTCGAGAATGTGGCCGACGCGCTGGAGGACGACGTCGCCTTCGAGGTGGCCGTAAAAATCGTTGACGAATTTGAAGCGGTCCAGGTCCATCAGCACCAGCGCGAGCGGACGATTCGCGCGCGTAGACCGTTTCCATTCGGCCGAGAGCGCTTCCATGAGGAAGCGGTGCGTTTTCACGCCCGTCAGGCCGTCGGTAATCGCTTGCTCCTGCGCTTTCTGGAACGTGAGCGCGTTGTGCAGGGCGCCGGCGAAAAGATCGGCGAGCGTGCGCAACAGAGTGACGTCCGCGTCGGGAAAATCGCACGCGACGGCCGATTCGACGTAGAGGATGCCGAGGAATTGCTCGCCGTAGGTGACCGGCAGGGCGACGCCGGAGGCTGAATCTTCAAGCAGCAGTTTCGGAGACGTAGCCGTCACCTGGCGAACGATGCTGGTCTGGCTGCTGCGGGCAACCTGTCCGACCAGCCCTTCGCCCAGCACCACGCGGCGGCCGATGGCTTCGCGGCGCGCGCCGGCCTCGGCCTGCACCACCAGCTCCTTGGCGGAGTAGTCAAGTAGCGCCACGCCGATATGATCGTAGGCGAGGTGCTTTTCCATTTCCGCTACGATCTTGGCGAGCATTTCGTCGGGATCGAGCGAAGTGATGGCGTGGCTCGAGACGTTGTTGATCAGCGTGAGCTGGCGCGATTTCTTCTGTTCTTCTTCGAACAGGCGCGCGTTTTCCATGGCGATGCCTGCTTCGCTGGCCAGCACGCGCAGGAATTCGACGTGACCGGCATCAAACACGTGCTCCTTCGCGCTGTGCACGGCCATCACGCCGACGGTGCGGTCGTAACGAATCAAAGGCACGGCGCAGACCGAACCGAGCTTGCGTAGCGGCTCGAAGCCGAGGCGTTCGGCCTCTTCCATGAATTTTTCGCGGATCAGCAGCGGTTGTCCGGTTCGCACGACGTACTCGATCAGATGGTTGCCGGACTCGCGGGAGCGTTTCGGCAGCCCCTCGCCATCAATCACTTCCATTTCGAGGCGGATCTCGCGTGTGCGCGGATGATCGAAGGCGATAAAAAAGCTGCTGACGTCGAGCACGCGGCGCATTTCCGAATAAATGCGGCCCAGCAGCGTAGCAAGGTCGAGCGTGGAGCTGAGCGCGCGGCCAATGTCGTTGAGGATGTGCAGCTCTTCGCTGCGGCGCGCGGTCTGCTTGATCAGGTAGCTGTTCTCGACGGAAGTGCCGATCTGTTGGCCCAGCGCGAGCAGCAGGCGCCGCTCGGCAGGAGTGAAACTGCGGTTATCGGGCGTGCCGAGCAGCAGAGAGCCGAAGATGCGTTCCTTGGTCTGCAAGCTGATGCCGACCACGGTACGCAGACCTTCCGCAAGCAGCACGCGGCGGACCTGCAGAAACGATTCTTCCTTTTCGAGGGCTTCCCAATTCGCGTCACGCGTGAGGTCGCGAAAGACAACCAAACCGCCGAGGCGCGCGACCAGATTGACCACATACGATTCGAGATTTGATTCCCGGATCGAGCTGACGAACGAATCCGTAAGACCCGCGATGATAATCGTGGGTGGGGCGCCGTCGTCATTTTGCAGGCAAAGGGCGCCGACCGGGATGCGAACCACGTTGAGCACGCGCTCGAGCGCCTGCGCCAGCATCTTCTGAATTTCTCCGCCGACGATACTGGAAGTGGCCAGGTTCAGGCTGGAAAGCGCGAGCATGTTACGCTCCACGCGCCGACGCTCCTCCTCGTAAACGCCCATCACCATGAGCACGCAGGTGAACAGCTGCGGCAAGAACATCAATGGCAGCATGCCCGAACGCTGCGCCCAGGGCAGAAAGTTTCGAAATGCCGCCGTAAAGTAGATCAAGCCCCAGCCGGCGAACGCGATGGACAGCAGAACGTCGGCGCGCGACTCCTGCTTGCGGCCTTCCTGCAAGAACGTGTACGCGACGAACAGAAGAATGAAGCCGACCGCCAGCACCGTGGGCGGAATGTTCCAGACCTGGCTCAGCCGGGCGATGGGCCACGCGGCAAAAATCACGAACGCGATGGCAACTCCACGAACGGGGACTTTGAGCCCGGCGTAGAGCCTCGCGGCGCAATAAAAGGCCAGCGCCGAACTGGCCATCATCACCTGGCTCACGGCTAAAAGCGCGCGATCCCAAGTCGTGCCCGTCGGATCGCTGCTCATGGCGCCGGTGGCAAGATGCGCGCCTAGCAGCAGCCAGGCGACCGACCAGGCAAGCAGGTAATTCTGGCGCTTCAAGCGATGAATGAAATAAAAATATCCGGCCAGCAGGAATGAGCTTGCCAGCAGGACAAATCCGGTAATTGTGAGATAGCTAGGCAATTAACCACCCATCGTCCTGGCAGTCGTCCACCGAGAATAGCAGAAAAACCCCTCGTGTCAGCGCGGCGTGTCCACCCGGTTTCGCGGCAATAACCGTTATCGTCCTGTTCACTATGGCGGGCATGGTCCAGTGGGTCAACAGTACCCGGGTACCAGCTTGGGCCTGGCTGTGGAATTCCGCGCCTCGATTTTGGCAAATGCTTCCGCTAAGATGAATCGTTTCGAAACCAGCTGAAAAAGAGAACCGCATGGCTTCTGTCGACAAACCGCGCGTCCGTTTTGCCCCCTCGCCCACCGGCTATCTGCATGTGGGAGGGGCTCGGACGGCGCTCTTCAACTGGCTTTTTGCGCGCCGGGAGGGCGGCACGCTCGTCCTGCGGATCGAGGACACCGATGTCGAGCGCAATAAGCCCGAGCTGGTGGACGGAATCCTGGAGGGGCTGAGGTGGCTGGGGATCGAGTGGGACGAAGGGCCCGTGTTTCAGTCGCAGCGGCTGGAAATGTATCGCGGGGCAGCAAGAAAACTGCTGGCGAGCGGCGCGGCGTTCCCCTGCTACTGCAAAGGCGCGGCGTATGCGGGCGGAGATGCAGCGCGCGCCAACGATCAGGAGGGCGAAGGCGACGACGAGGGTCCGAAGACAGAGAAGGGGCCGGCGTGCCCGTGCCGCGATCTTTCCGATGCCGAACGCGCCGAGAAAGACACAGCGGGGCTGGCGTATGCGATTCGATTCAAGGTACCGCGCACGGGAGTGACTCCCTTCGAGGATGCCGTGTTCGGCCCACGCGAGGTGCAGAATGCGGAGATCGAGGATTTTGTGCTGCTGCGGTCCAATGGCGTGCCCACGTATCAGCTCAGCGTGGTGGTGGACGACATCGACATGCGCATCACGCACATCATTCGCGGCGCCGATCACCTGTCGAACACGCCCAAGCAGGCGCTGATCTACCGCGCGCTGGGCGCTCAGCCGCCGATTTTCGCGCACGTTCCGCTGATTTTGGGGCCTGACCGCACCCGGCTTTCCAAGCGGCACGGTGCGACGAGCGTGGGCTCTTACGCCGAGGAGGGATTTCTGCCCGAAGCGTTTCGCAATTTTCTGGCGCTGCTCGGATGGTCGCCCGGCAAAGATGAGGAATACATCCGCACGAGCGAGTTAATCGAGCGGTTCGCACTTTCCGGAGTGAGCCGGACGAACGCGGTGTTCGATCGCGCGAAGCTGGAATGGTTCAACACGCAATACCTGCAGAAGACGCCGGTCGAGTACGTGCTGCCGTACGTGGAAGGCGAGCTGAAGCGCGCGGGATTGTGGGAAGGCTCCCAGGCGAGCGAGGATCCAGCGTGGTTCGCACGGGCCGTGGACCTGATCCGGCCGCGGACGCGGCTGCTGGGTGATTTCACGAGCTGGGCACGCGGTTTTTTTGCGGACGATTTCGGTTACGACGCCGAGGCTCGCGAAAAGTTCTGGAAAGACGAACGTTTGCCGGAGATGCTGGCGAAGCTGGCCGACGCGCTCGAGGCTCTGGGGGATTGGAACCACGATGCGTGCGACGCCGCGTCGCGCGCGGTGGCGGCGGCCGAGGGCGTGAAAGCAGGCCTGCTGATCAACGCCACGCGCGTGGCGATCGTGGGCCGCGCGGTGGCGCCGCCGCTGTTCGATACCATGGTTGCGCTCGGCCAGAAACGCGTGGTCGAGCGATTGCGGAAAGCCGTGCCCGCGATGACAGCGCGCTGGAGCTGAATCGGCGCCGCCTGCTGGTACTAGAAGCCGGAAGGTTTCGGCGCGAAAATCTCGGGATTCATCGGCTTACCGGTCTTCCCCGCCGCGACGATGCTCACGTCCAGCGCCAGTGGAATCTTTACCGGCGGCAGGCACGCCGACGTATTGCAGGCCTGAAACCGCAGGGTCACGGGGATCGAGGCCTTCCCCAGCGCAGCTTTTTCGTCCGCGGTCATTTTCAGGCGAAACGTGACGCTGTCCGTGTAAACGTTGAGCGGCTTATCGGGCGAGAACGGAAATTTCTCGTTCTTCCCCAACGGATAGACCGGCTCGCCGACCAGCGTGAACCCGTCGGGAAGCTGCGGCGTTACGGTCGTCGGAATCAGGTAGCTGTCCGAGGGTTTGTGCGAATTCATGTGATAGCCGGGATTGATCTTCACCACCACCGCGGCCTGAAATTCCTTGCCACGCGGGACAGGGTCCATTGAGACGTAGGTCTTCGTCGAGACGATGTCGGACGGCTTGGGAGGCAGCGCCGATTGCTGCGTGAAGGCCGTGCCCGACGCCGAGATCATTACCAGCGCCGCAAGACCGATGCCGTAAGCGAATCGAGTGAGGGATGTCATAGTTGGCTCTCGATGTCCTTTTCGAGCTGCGCCTCGTTTGATTCGAGGCTCCCGATATAACGCTTGGCGATCTTGCCGTCGCGCGTGATCAAATAGGTGGTCGGCATGCCAAGAATACCGCCGAACTTCGTCACGTTGTCGTCGCTATTCATCACCACGGGATAGTTCATCTTCATTTCCTGGCCGCCGACGTTGAACTCCGTGGTGTGGATGAACTTGTCGACCGTGGCGTCTTCATCGTTGGTCGCCGCGCCGACCAGTGTGAAACCCTTCGACGCATATCTGTTTTGAATGTCGATCAGCAGCGGAATCTCGTGCTGGCAGGGCTCGCACCAGGTACCCCAGAAATTCAGCAGCACCACCTGGCCCTTATAGCTTGACAGTGGAACGCCCTTGCCGGCGAGATCCTGGAAGGTAACATCGGGTTCGGGCGAGAGATTTCCTCCTACATCACCCAGCTTTCCGTTCTCCTTGAGCCATTTAGCCACCGGAGCCGGCATCATTCTTTCAACGAAGGTCTCAGCACTGTATCCGCTGATGTGGGAGGAGATGAGCGTCAGGGCATTGGTGAAAATCAGGCCGCCGATAATCAGCAGCAGCACTCCGCTGCAGACCTCGACGGTGTGCAGGTGCTTGCGAAATTTCTGATAGAACTTCATGAAACGGGCGACACCGACCGCCGTCAGCAGAAACGGGATCGAAAGACCCGCAGAATAGAGAGTCAGAAGGATGATGCCGTCCCGCACGCTGCCCCGCGAAGCCGCAATGGCCAGCACCGTGGTGAGGATGGGTCCGATGCACGGGGTCCAGCCCAGCGCGAATGCAAACCCGAGGAGGAAGCCGCTGACGATGCCCGGATTTTTTCCGCCGACATCGCGCATGTGGACATCGCGGTTCAACCAGCGAGTCAAAGGAGGGCCGAAAAGAAAAATCAGCGAGGCCGCGTAGAAATAGATCGGCTTCACGACCGACTCGGCCGTGCGCAGATTCAACACCACGCCGATGGCGACGAGGATCCCGCCGACAATCAGTCCCGCGCGGACGGGCAGCTTGATCAGCCAGCCGATCAGGTGCAATCCAAAGAGAATGATCACCGCGCCGGCGATGGGCGCGAGCAGATCGCGATGCTTCAGCAGAAACTGTCCGACGGCGCTCGCCGTGGCCCCCATCGTAATGAACACAACGGACAGTCCAATGACGAATGCCAGCGCCGAGCTAAACAGCTTGCTCGTTTCCCCTTCGCCTTCCCGGAGCTTGTCCACCCCCACGCCGGACAGCATCGAAAGATAGCCGGGGACCAGCGGCAGCACGCAGGGCGACAGAAAAGAACCCAAGCCAGCTGCAAACACAAAAAGTCCAGCAAGGACCGCTACAGCCATAGGATTTCCTCACTCCCCCAGGTGAACAGGGCCCCGATCATGGGCGCAGGTCCGACTGTTCGCTAATTTGACCATATCGTTTAGACGTGCACCACCGGTTTTTGGTTCTGCTAGGGCGCGACGAGCGCGTCGGATGCCAGCGCCGATTTCACGATATGAAACGGCGGCCCTTCACCGGCCGATCGAAGCGGCGTCCAACCCTCCGGCGAGATTCGGGCGGCGCTTGTGCCATTCAGTCGCTTGTTCGTAGGCCCGCGCGATCGCCAGCAGACGCGCTTCGCCCCATCGCGGGCCCATCAGTTGCATCCCCACGGGCAGCCCTTCGCGGGTGAATCCACAGGGGATTGAGATCGCGGGCATGCCGCTGATGTTGCTCGGGCGTGTGAGCCGCAGCAGCTCGGCGCGCGTGGCGGTTTCGCGGTCTGCGGTTACGCGCACCTGCATTTTGCCGACGAGCGGCGCCGAAATCGGCGCGGTGGGCGCCAGGATCACGTCCACTTTTTCAAACGCCGCTTCAAAATCTGCGATGATGTCCCGGCGCGCGCCCATCCCGCGGAAATAATCTACCGCGAGCAGCTGGTGGCCGAATTCGAGGTGGCCGCGGACGTCATCTCCGTATTCGGCGGCCCGCGCCGGGAAATATCCCTGCGATTCGTGATAGGCGCTCGCCTCGGCGACCACGACGTTCGTCGCCTGCTCCACCGCTCCGGCAAGGCGCGGCAGCGAAACCTCCTCGAGGCGCGCTCCGAGCGATTCGAATTTCTTCGCGGCTCGCTCGACCCCGTGCCGCACCTGGGGTTCGAGCCGGTCGAAATAAAATTCCTTCGGCACGCCCATGCGAAATCGCCGCGGCAGCGTTTTGCGCAGCGTGCGCCAGCCGGGTCGCGTCGCACCGCGCGGATATTTCCCGGCGATCGTTTCAAGCAGGATGCATGCGTCGGTCACGTTGCGCGCGATCGGACCGCAGTGGTCCAGGGTCGTGCTCAGCGGCACCACGCCCGCGCTGCTCACCAGGCCGTACGTCGGCTTGAGACCGACGATCCCACAGAGCGCGGCTGGAATGCGGATCGATCCGCCCGTATCCGTGCCCACCGATGCCGCGCCCATCCCCAGGGCCACCGCGACAACCGAGCCGCCGCTTGAGCCGCCGGAAATGCACGCGGGCGCGAAGGGATTGCGCGAGCTGCCGTAATGCGGGTTTTCGCCGGTGATGCCGTAGGCGAATTCGTGCATGTTCGTCTTTCCGAGCAGAATCGCGCCGGCTGCGGCCAGCGACCTGGCCACCTCACTGTCCACGTTCGGTACCCAGTTGGCCAGGATCGTCGACCCGGCGGTGGTGCGCACGCCGCGCGTCCAGAAATTGTCTTTCAGCGAGACGGGAATGCCATCGAGAGGGCTTTTCGCGCCGCCGCGGCGAATTTCGCGTTCGGCCACTTTCGCCTGCCGCCGCGCATTTTCCGCCAGCACTGTGAGGAACACGTTGAGTTGCGGACTCCATCGTTCGATGCGCGCCAGCGAAACCTCGACCAGATCGACCGGCGAGATTTCGCCGCGCCGCAGCAGGCGTGCCGCCTGCTCGATGGAAAAATACGCCAGCTCGGATTCGGAATAGCGCGTCACGCTTGCCGATCTAGAAAATCTTTTCCTGATGCCGCAAGTTGCCGGCCGAGCCCAGGTTCGCGATGCGGATCACGATGCTGTACTGATTTTCGTTTCGGATGGTGCCAAACGAAAACCGGCGGTATTCGAAGCCGAGGCCGCAGCAGGAGCCGTTGTAGGAAACCTCGACGATCTGGTTCTGGAAGGCCTGGGCTACAAAATCGTAGCTCGCGCCGAACTCGACGTTGAACCCGCGGCGGTTCGGCTCGCCGTAGCCGAAAAGCGTGCGTACTTGATTCGAATGCTGCTGGAAATTCGGCGGCGGGGGTTCGGGATTCACCGGCAGATTCAACGTGTAAAAGTGCGCCAGCGTGATGAACGATTCCTTGTAGGGTTTCAGCTTCAGCAGCGTGCCGATCGCCGTCAGTCGGTTGCGCTGTGGATCGTAGTTCACGATGAATTGCGTGTCCCATCGCTTGCCTGGCGCGACGGTAACGTCGCTGACGATCGGCGAAAATCTCCGCGCCACGTCCGCGAACGCAAAAGGCGTGAGCGACACGAGCGTCTGAAAGACGTTGCGCTCGCCCGGAACCAGCGCGCCTCCGAACGTGGGATCGAAGAAATATTTCTGCGCGATGTGCCAGGTGATGAATTCCTGAGATTCGCCGTTGGCCGTGCGTCGATAGAGACGCTGCGTGACACCGTATTCGATCTCATTCGTGTCCGTCAGCGTGTCGTCTTCGTCAAAACGCAGGAACTGCCCGAAGTCGTTCACCCCGTTGACCAGGCGATAGACCAGGTAGGGCTCGACCACGTGCTTCCACTTCGTCTCGCCGTGGTCGTAGACGCGCTCGATCACGGGAAACCGCAGGTCGACCGAGAATTCCTCGGTGTCGCGGAAAAGCCCCTGATCGAGAAAGCTTCCGTTGCGCAGCTGCGCGCCGTAATAGGTGGACCGGAAAGTGAAGCTCGGCGTGATGTTGATCCAATCGCCCACGTGCAGCGGCAGCGTGACCGTCGGCGCGATTTCGCTGCGGCTGACGAATCCCGGTGTTGAAAACGGCGTAATCCCGTCGGCCCGATAGTTTCCTCCCGTAAACGCGTCGAACGACCAATAAAATGGCAGCTTGCTTAGGAAATTCTGGTCTACCGAGCTGATGTTCGCTTCCGGAGCAGTCCGCAGCGTAATGGAAGCCTGCGGAGTGGCCGTCAAATAGTTTTGATAGCTCAGCGCCGCGAACCCGATGCTGAAGCCGTCGAAATTCTTGTTCAAGAACGCCGTATTGCGGACTTCGGAGTTCACCGCTTCCTTGAAAGTCTCAGACCACGCCAGGCGAAACGTGAGCGAGGTCAGCTGGTCCAAATCGGCCACCGCGCGCCAGCCTCCGGGTAGATCGGAGGTGAACAGCAGTTTCGCTTCATGCCCGCCCTGCGGCACCGGCGGTTCGTCGTCCACTTTCAGGCCGCGATCGATCACGCCGTAGTAGCTGGCGTCGAACGTTGCGCCCTCCCACGGTTTCATGCGGAAATCGGCTTTTTGGCTCCAGCCGCGCTTGCTGAAATCGGCCGCGCCCAGCGTCATGTCCATCCAATCGAGCGGCGCCCAGTAGACCGAATCGCCGATCACAAATCCTTTTTGCGATGTGTCGCCGATCTCCGGGATCAGGAATCCGGACTCGCGGCGTTCTTCGGCGGGAACCGTGGCGTATGGCAGATACAGAACCGGCACCGAATACACGCGGAAGTTGCCGTTTTCAATGCGTACCGACTGCTTCAACCGCACCGTGGCCGCGGGCGCATAGAATTTCCAGACGGGTTTGCCCGGTTTGCAGACCGTCAGCCATCCTTTGCGGATGCGATAGGTGTTTTCGTCCAGCCGATCGGCTTCTTCAGCCTCGAAATACAAAGGGTTGGGACTGATCAGCAGCGTGGGCATCGGGCGGCGTTGCAGGGCGAACGTGCCATGCACGTGATGGAACGTGCCGCGGCCGGTGCGAAGCTCGTAGCGCGCGTCGTCGGCTTCGACGTGCTGCGTGGCGTAGTCCAGCTGCACGTTGCCGCGTGCCACGATCACCTGCGCGTCGTTGTCGTATTCCACGTGGTCGGCCCGCAGGCGCGCATTTTCGTAGCGTACGTCGACGTGCCCGTCGGCGTAGGAGATTTTGCCGACCTGGCGCTGCTGGTCAGCTTCGAGGGTGGCCTCGCCGCCGGGCGTGAAGTTTGCGACCGGCTTCGGCTTCTGCAGGGGCGAGGAAGACGGAGCGGTCTGCGATTGGCCTCGCAGAGACGATGGCATCGCTGCCGCCAGCGCGAGCAGCAGGGCGCAGAGCGCCGCTGTACGGACAGATTTCGGGAATATCGCTTCGCGCATCAGCCAAGAAATGCAAAAAAGAAAGCTGAGCCTAACATGCGCCTCGTGCCCCCGCAATCGGCAGCGGCGGGCGGGCCCTCCGTTTCAGACTCTCGGAGCGACAACCGTGTTGCCTGATCGGCCACACACCTTGATACGGCCTCGCGCGCCCCCAGCGCGGGATCGTGATATGATCTCCGCGTTCCACTGGATCTTCCGCGGCGCAAAACACACCAGTGATACGCATCTGCTCGAAGTGTGGCGCCCTGCTGCTGGACGCT